>Ga0163148_10001436_pt1 | contig 30887 bp, 31 predicted proteins | sample OliLakLV19MP7P2_FD_148606 | JGI IMG/M metagenome (GOLD analysis project Ga0163148, IMG submission 148606) | Freshwater microbial mat bacterial communities from Lake Vanda, McMurdo Dry Valleys, Antarctica- Oligotrophic Lake LV.19.MP7.P2 | ecosystem: Environmental > Aquatic > Freshwater > Lake >... | reverse complement strand
GGGATGCCGAACAACCCGCCCATGATCCCGCCGACGAGCAGCGTCGGCGTGAAGACACCGCCGACCGCGCCCGATCCGACGGTGGCCGCGGTCGCGAGCAGCTTGAACGCGAGCAACGTGAGCAGTGCGGTCCACACGAGGTTCGTCGAGAGGATCGCGGTGACCGCGCTGTCGCCGTTGCCCCACACGTCGGGCACGTGCAGGGAGAGGAGTCCGACGACGAGTCCCCCGGCCGCCATGCGCACGAAGATCGGCACGGGCCACGACGCGAAGAACGCACTGGAATGCCCGAGCAATCGCAGGAACCACGGCGCGAATCCGCCGGCGATGAGGCCCAGCGCGAGGTAGGGCGCGAGCTCCCAGTACGTCACGAGTCGGAATGGCGGCACTTGGAACAGCGGCTCGCCGCCGAGGAAGATGCGCGCGACGACGGTCGCCATGACGGAGGCGAGGACGATCGGCCCGAACGTGGTCATCGCGATGGACCCGAGCACGACCTCGGCGACGAAGAGGGCTCCGCCGATCGGCGCGTTGTACGCGGACGCGATGCCGGCCGCGGCACCGCACGCGACCATGAGGCGCAAGCGCGGTCGGGGCATCTTCGTCCAGCGACCGACCGCGCTCGCGATCAATGCCGCGAGTTGGACCTGCGGACCTTCGCGACCGATCGAACCGCCGGATCCGATCGAGAAGATCGACGACGCGACGCGCACGAGCGTCGGCCTCGACCGGATCACGCCGTCGCCCAGCGTGACGGCCTCCATGTAGTCCGCGCTCTTCTTGCCGCGCGCGAAGCGCACGCCGAAGTGCAGGATCAGTCCGGCGAGCAATCCCCCCGCGGTGGGGACGAGTATGCGCTGCCACGGATCGAGGCCGGCCGCGGTCTCGGCCAAGCTCGACGGGCTGCCCGTGAAGAAGAGCTTGACCCCGTGGATCGCGGCGCGGAAGACCGGGGACGTGAGCCCGCCGAGTGCGCCGATCACGGCCGCCCAGAAGAACGTGACCTCCGTTTCGCCCGGCCGGAATCGCTCCGACACCCACAGCCGAAGGCGCAGGAGTCGCGTGAGGAACTTGCGCGTCACGGGGGACCGAGCATAGGAGTGCGCGGGGCACCGCCACAACGCGCGAGTTCCGGCACGGCAGCGGACACCTCCAGAAGGAGCATCTCACGGGGCCCAACGTTCGATGATCGTCCACTCGAGCTCTCGAGCCGTGGTTTCCGAGGTTCGACCCGCTAGACTCCGTGCTCTCGCCGAAGACGGCGCTGGTGCTCTCGCACCGCGGGTCCTCGGCCTCTTCGCCGCACATTTCGTCACGTCTCATGAAGCCGACAGCTCTGGGAATGGTCGAGACCAAGGGTCTCGTGGGTCACATCGAAGCCGCCGACGCGATGGTCAAGGCTGCTATGGTCGAGCTCTATGGCCGCGAGAACATCACCGCGGGCTACTGGACGATGTTCGTCGTCGGCGAAGTCGGCGCGGTCAAGGCCGCGACGGACGCCGGAGCTGCGGCCGCGCGCCGCGTCGGTGAACTCGTCGGCGTGCACGTCATCCCGCGTCCGCACGATCAGGTGTGGAAGATCCTGCCGAAGATGACGCCGGTACCGAAGCCCGCGGGCGCGAAGCCGGCCGGCGGCAAGTCGAACGCGGACTGACACTCAATCGGCGCGCACGAGCTGATCGTCGCGTGTCCCCATGTCCGTGCAGACCCTCGATCCCGACCTCCGTGCCTTGCAGGACGTGCGCGACCAAGTCGCGCGCGCGAGGAAGGCGTGCGCAGCGATCCACACCTTCGACCAGAAGAAGACGGACGCGCTGTGCGCCGCGATGGCCAAGGCGGGAGCGGCAGCAGCGCACGATCTCGCGCGACTCGCCGTCGAGGAGACCGGGATCGGCAAGATCCACTACAAGGTCCTGAAGAACCTGTTCGGATCCGAGGGCACGTGGGCCTCGATCCAGCACGAGAAGACGGTCGGGATCCTTTCGCGCGACGAGAAGACGGGCATCGTCGAAGTCGGCACGGCCTCGGGAGTCATCGCGGGCATCGTGCCGACGACGAACCCGACGTCGACGACGCTTTTCAAGGCGATCATCGCGGTCAAGGGTCGGAACGCGATCGTGATCAGCCCACACCCGCGCGCGAAACGCTGCATCGGCGAAACGGTCGAAGTGTTGCGCCGCGCGATCGAGCGCGCCGGCGGACCGCCGGACCTCGTGTGCGTGCTGCCGAACCCGACGATCGAGTCGACGGGCGCGTTGATGAAGCACAAGGACGTCGCGCTGATCCTCGCGACGGGCGGTCCGGGGCTCGTGAGCGCGGCGTACAGCTCGGGTCGGCCTGCCTACGGCGTCGGTCCGGGCAACGTGCCCTGTTACATCGATCGGTCGGCGGACATCCCGTGGGCCGCAGCGTCGATCACCTCGAGCCAGAGCTTCGACAACGCGACGTTGTGCTGTTCCGAGCAAGGGCTCGTGCTCGACGCGCCCATCGCGAAGCAACTCGTCGCGGAGCTCGTCAAGCGCGGCGCGCACGTGTGCGACGAGGACGAGACGAAGAAGCTCGGGAAGTTGTGCAACGTGCGCGGTCACATGAACGCAGACGTGGTCGGCCTCGACCCCTGGCGCATCGCGGAAATGGCTGGTTTTCCCGTGCCGCAGCACACGACGATCCTGCTCGCGTGGCAGGGCGGCGTCGGCAAGGAGTGGCCGCTCTCGATCGAGATCCTGGCGCCCGTGTTGTCGCTCCACCTCGTCGACGGGTGGGAAGAGGGCTGCAAGGTGTCCATGGCGATGCTCGAGTCCGACGGACTCGGTCACACGCTCGGGATGCACGCGAAGGACGAGCGCGTGCTCGACGCGTTCTTCCTGGAGAAGCCCGCGAATCGCATGGTCGTCAACGGGCCGTGCTCGCAAGGTGCCGTCGGGTATTCGACGAACCTCGTCGCGTCGTTCTCGCTCGGTTGCGGTCCAAAAGCGGGCAACATCACGAGCGACAACATCAGTGCGCGGCACTTGCTCAACGTGAAGCGCGTCGCGTTCCCGCGTCGTGATTGGGCCGACATCGAGCGACGCGATCACGAGCGTGTCGCGCAGATGACGAAGGACGGGATGCCGCGCGGCTCGGGGCTGCCGGGCGATCCGGCGTTGTCGGGGTCCGCTCCGCGCGCGTCATCCAGTGCCTTCACGCCAGACGCTTCGAGCAATTGGCGTGGGAATCCCAGCGTTTTCGCGAGCGTGACGCCCGCCACCGCACCGGCTGCAGCGACGGCGACACCGTGGGCCTCGAAGGTCGGCTCGGGAACGAAGAGCGCTCCGCCGTCGTTCGTCAGAGCGCAGGGCTCTGGTCAGGGCATCAGCGCGGCGCTCGCCCCGAGTGCACGCCCGACCGCGGTCGCCACGCCGAGCGCGCCGCGGTCCAACGTCCAGCAGGGCTCAGGGCTCTCGACGACCGAGATCCAGTCCCTTCTCGCGCACGCCGGTTCGGGTTGCCCGCTCGGCCCCTGCAAAGGCTGTGCACACCACGAAGTCACGACGGGTTCGTGCAAGGCCTGATCCAAGCCTGGCTGCCCGCTCGCTCCTGATCGCCCCGATACTCCCGCATTCTCCCCACCCCGCATTCTCCCCACCCAAAGGTTCGAAACGATGGACAACATGATCGCCCTGGGCATGATCGAGACGAAGGGTCTCATCGGCGCCGTCGAAGCCGCGGACGCCATGTGCAAGGCCGCGAAGGTCACGTTGATCGGCAAGGAACGCAGCGGTGGCGCGCTGATGACCGTGTTGGTGCGCGGTGAAGTCGGCGCGGTGAAGGCCGCCGTCGAAGCCGGAGCTGCCGCAGCGAAGCGCGTCGGCGAACTGGTCGGCCAGCACGTGATCCCGCGTCCGGCGGGCGACCTCGACCTCTTTCTGCCACAGATCCCGGAGTCGAAGTGACGCGCTGATCCCGCGGTAGACCCGCGGGACACGTGACGCATGTCGCAAGCCGGAATCGAGCTGCGCGGCGCGGTCTTCATCGATCAGATGCAGCCGCAGTTCGCCGCGACCGTGGCCACGAACTCGAACGGGTTCTTCCCCGTCACGGGCGAAGCCGCGTTCTGGCTCGAGGTCCAGCCCGGCATCGTCATCAACCGGCTCATGGACGTCGCGCTGAAGAGTTGCGACGTGAAGCCGGGCGCGCTGGTCACGGAGCGCAGCTACGGAACGCTCGAAGTGCACGGCCCCGATCAAGGTCAAGTGCGCCAAGCCGGCCTGATGATCCTGAAAGCGGCGGGCGTGACGATCGCGGACGCGCTGAAACCGAACCTCTTGACGAGCGAGATCATCCGCAAGATCAGCGACCACCACGCGATGATGATCAACAGAACGCGATCGGGGATGCTCGTGCTCGGCGACGACACGCTCTACACGCTCGAGGTGAACCCGGCCGTCTACGTGACGCTCGCTGCGAACGAAGCCGAGAAGGCCTCGCCGATTCGCATCGTAGGACTGGGAGCGGAGGGCGCTGTCGGTCGCCTTCGACTCGCCGGCACCGATGCGGAAATCGACGAGGCCGTGAAGGCCGTGCGGCGCGCGCTCGAAGGTCTCGGCGGTCGCGCGAACGCGGGGACCCACTGATGTTCCTCGGTCGCGTCGTGGGGGAGGTGTGGGCGACGAAGAAGGTCCAGGACCTGAACGGCCTGCGCTTGCTCGTCGTCGAGGCTCTCGACGAACGCCGCGAACCCGGCGCGCCGAAGGTCACGCCCGTCGTCGCTGCGGATCCGCTGGGCGCCGCGATCGGCGAGCATGTCATCGTCGCGTTCGGCAAAGCCGCGCGCGTCGCGCAGCTCGGTCTCGACGGCGACTTCGCGTTCGAGGCCGCGATCGTCGGCATCGTCGACGACTTCGACGTGCCGGGAGCGCCCGCGTCGTGGCGCATGACGGATCCAGCGGAGCTCGCCGCTGCACGCGCGAGAGGGAAACGCTGATGCTCGTAGGCACCGTCGTCGGCAACGTGTGGGCCACGAAGAAGGATGCCAGCCTCACGGGCTTGCGCTTCCTGGTCGTGCGCCCGTTCACGACCGACGGCCGGGAATCGGCAGAGACTTTGGTCGCCGTCGACGTGCTCGGCGCCGGGATCGGCGAGCGCGTGCTCGTCGTCTTCGGTCGCGCCGCGCGTCACACGATCGGCCGCAGTCACGACATCGGATTCCAGACGGCGATCGCCGCGATCATCGACACGATGGAGCTCGAGGACGGCCGCGTCGTCGGGCCCACGAGAGAATACGACCGCGCTGCAGAAGCGCAAAGGCATCGCCCATGAACCGGAACGACCACAATCCCGAAGTCCGCGACGACGCGAACATGGACGTCGCGATCGGCGTCCTCGAACTGTGCAGCATCGCGCGCGGCGTCGAGGTTGCCGACGCCGTGCTCAAGGAAGCGCGCGTCGAGCTGCTCTTCGCGACGCCGGTGCAGCCGGGCAAGTACGTGATGCTGTTCACCGGTTCGGTCCATGACGTACGCGCCAGCGCGGCGCGCGGCGCGGCGCTCGCCGGATCCGACCTGATCGATCAACTGGTCATCCCGCAGGTCCACGAGCAGATCGTGCCGATGCTGAAGCGCAAGGGCGGGCGCATCAACGGGACGCTGGACGCGATCGGCGTGATCGAAACGACGACGGTCGCGTCTACGATCTCCTCGGCCGACATCGCGCTGAAGTCCGCGACGGTCGACTTGATCGACGTACGCATCGCGAACGGCTTGGGCGGGAAAAGCTTCTTCACGCTGACCGGCGAAGTCAGCGACGTCCGCAGCTCGATCGCGGCCGGCGCGCGCGTCGCGCAAGAGCGCGGGCTGCTGGCTCGCGAAGTCGTGATCCCGCAGCCGCACCCCGAGTTGGCTCGCCACCTCTGATCGTCGAATCACCTTGGCCCGTCGTTACCTGACAGCCGAAGACGTGCGCCGCCTGGCCCAGCCCGGCGGACAAATCGTCGTCGACCCGGAGACGCTCGCGACGCCGCACGCGCTGGCCGTTGCGGAAGAACTCGGCGTGCGGCTCGTGACGGGCACCGGCGGCGCGTACTCGGATCCCGCGCCCGATCGCGGTCCCGATGCCGATCGCGCGCGGCGTTCGCTGCCGAACCTCCCCGAGCCCGAAGACGACGATCCGGCGACGAACGTCGTGATCACCGCGGTCGGACGCAATCGCCCGGGAGTCTTGGCCGAGATCACTGGGGCGTTGGCGAAGTCCGGCGGAAGCGTGCACGACATCTCGCAGAAGATGATCGAAGGCTACTTCCACATGGTGCTGACGGTGGAGCTGCCGCCGGGCTCGAAGTTCGGTGATCTCAAGCGCTGCATGGAGTGTCTCGGTGGTGCCGACGACTACATCGTGCGCGTGATGCACGAGCGCGTGTTCCGATTCATGCATCGGATCTGAGAGCTTGTGAAGAAATCGAGTCTACGGGCTCTCGGATTCATGTGGCCACGCTTCAGAGCGCGAGAGCGTGTGATTTCTTCACACGCTCGGAGAGCGCGTGAAGAAGTGGAGCCTGGTGGAGCCTCAACGCTCTCAGGCACGATCCGCGCTGCTCCGCGGCAGTGAGCCCGAACGAAAGCTCGACCGCTCCGCGTCGCTCGCCCCTCAGCCCGACGGCGAGATGACGAAGTCCGCGTGGACCTGGACCTGCGGCGTGGGCAGTGCTTGCAGCGAGTTGTGGAGCTCCAACAGATGGCTGCGCCCGAGCTGCAACACGTGCTCGTTCGGATGACTCAGCGCGCCGAACGGGTAGTCGTCGAACGGCGTCGTCGACATCTCGATGTGCGTGCCGAGCACCCACGCCAGCGGCCGTGTCGCCGTGAAATCCACGAGACGCTGCACGCTGGCCTTGTAGATGTTCCAGTTGCCCTGACCCGTCGCGCCGGTCACGTACAACCGCCCGGGATAGAGGCTGTCACCCGTCAGCAGGATCCCCGTGCGTCGGTCGTAGACCGCAATGTGCGCGCTGTGGTGACCCGGTATCGGGATGATGTCGATCACGCGCCCACCGAGGTCGTACGAGACGATCTGCGTCGGCCAAGTCGTGATGCCGAAGAAGTTCCGCACCGAAGTGAGCGACGTGCCGACGACGGTCGTGTTCGGCTGCCCCGTGAACTGACTGTCGCCCGCCGTGTGATCGCCGTGCGCGTGCAAGTGCGCGACGACGAGCTGGATCGAGCTCATCCCGTGCGCGGCGAGCCATGCGTCGCGGATCTCGCGGATCTTGTTCCCGACCTGCACGCCGCCCGCGCCCGTGTCGAAGAGGATCGCTTTCTGCGAACCGAAGATCAGATAGAGAAACGGCGCTTCGTAGTTGGTGCAGATCGACTGACGGACGATGTAGAAGTCCGGGTTGTACGCATGCACTTGGAACTGGGGCTCGGTCGTACAGTTCGCGCCGGCGATCCAAGCGTCGGGAAGGGTCCCGAATTCGATTGCGCGCGATCGCGGCACAGCCTGCTGAGCGGGCGCCGCGAGGAGGGACATCGCCGTCGCGATGGAAAACGCGAGGAACATGGGTGACTTCGGAGGACGGCCGAGCAGGTGACTCGGTCACACGAGACTATCACGGCCCGGAAACCCCACTGGATCACGTCCTCACGGAACCCAAGTCGTCGCCACACCATTCGTCAAGTTGAACGTGCTCGCCGTGCAGAACGCAGCCGCGTTCCGGTACCACGATTGGTACGTGCGCGACGCGCCCGCAGTGCACATTCCGCGCACCGATACTTTCGGGTCGCCCGCGGCGGGATATTGGCTCACCCCGCTCATATTCGTCTTCGTTCCAAGGCGAATGATCGTCCCGCCCGCGCAGCGCAATCCGTCGCCGAAGAGGTCGCCACTGCCACCGTTCTGCTGCGTCGTGCCTTGGAAGTAGAGCGCGGAGCTGTTGGGCATGCTCGAACCGAGTAGCGTCACGGTGTCGACGGAGATGCTCGCGTTGCCGGTGAGGATCAAGTTCGCGCCGTTCTGGAACAACGAGCTCGGACAGCCGTTCCCGTTCGAGCCCACGTTGCCGCACGGACACGGCGTACCCGTGCCGTCGCCGAAGCAGAACGTGAGCGGAGGCGGCGCGCTGTCGACGATGACGAGACCTTGCAAGTCGCCCGGACCCGTCGATCCGATCACGGTGGCCGCGCCCGAGAGCACATTGACGCGATAGAGGAGGTCGAGCGTGCTGTCGATCATGTACATGACACCGATGTCGGCGTCGTACGCGAGGCCGCTCGGGTTCGCCACCGGAGTGGTCATCGAGCCGAGGAGCCCGATGGACGTCATCACGCCCGTGTTGCGATCGACGGAGTAGAGTCGGTCCGTGAAGACGTTCGTCGCGTAGAGGAGATCCGTCGAGGCGACGTAACCGAGGTTCGTGAACGACGTGAGACCCGAAGTGCCGAGTTGGTTCGCCAGCCCCGTCGTCGGATTGACCTGGAACAGGTTGCCGTTCGAAGCGCCCCACATCTTGTTTTGACCGCTGTCCCACTCGAGTCCGTGCATGACGATCGACGTCGTGCCGAAGGACCCCAGGAAGTTCGCGCCGCCGGTCGCGATGTTCAGCGTGTACAGCGCGTCGTTCGTCGACGACGAGACGTAAAGAGTTCCGGTGGCCGAATTGCGCGTCAGCGCGCTGGGCGTGCCGACGTTCGACCCCACGGTGCTGAGCTGCGTCTTGGCGCCCGTGGTCGCGTCGATCGCATAGAGCGTGCGGTTCGAATCGATGGCGACGAGTTGGCCGGCGGACGCGCTCGCGGCGAGCACGACGAGGGGCAGCAGGCAGAAGCTGGAACGGAAACTCATGGGGTCCTGGTCGCGAGGCCGGTGGTGTGTGCGCCTGTTCGGAGTCTACGCCCGAAGCAATTCGCGGGCCGGTTGCGCGCAGGCCGCGGGCTCGAAATGCGCGCTTTTCGAGCGCCAGGACCTCGAGGCACGCGTCCACGGTCGTGGCCGGGGTGCATTTCGTCACCAATGAGCGCGGAGGCGATAGCCGCTGAAGTATCAGGAGTGACCCTCGGGATCGCGCGCCCAATAGCCGCGCGAACCGTACTCCTCACTGTGAATCGAGCGGACGATCGTCGCGCTGGCGGCCGGGGCGCGCGCGAAGTAGGAGTCGGGATCCTCGACGCGAGTGCACACCGTATGTGCGAGAGCGCTCGCCCCGCGCGGCGACGGCGAGACCATGACGACCGCGGTTCGGCGGGACAGTTCGCTGCGCCTGACGCTCTCGTTCGGCCCCCGTACGACGAATCGCCGGGTGAAACGGAACGCGCGCTCGAGGAAGTCGATGCCCGCCCGTGCGTCGTCGTATGCGATCGAGATCGCAGCGCAATCCACGGGAGAATTTTGACTCGAACGTGGTTCTTGGTGCCTGAGGATGGAGAGCGGGACGAAACCGGGCGCGCGCCGGCCTGTTCATCCTGCTCAGTCATGAACATTCTCGCGGCCACGATGTGCTTGCTCCAGACGCCGACGCCAGTCGCCGCGCCGGTCGACCCGTTACTCGAAGCGTGTCGCACCGCCGCGCGCTACTCCGCCGAGCGCGAGGGCCATTCCTTCCTCGTGTGGCGCGACGAACTCATCGTGTTCGAGGACTACCCGAACGGGAATGGACCCGACGTCGCGCACCCGCTCGCGTCAGGCACGAAGAGCTTTTGGGGGGTCGCTGCGATGTGCGCGGTCGCGGACGGAATGCTCACGCTCGACGAGAGCGCGAGCGCGACGCTGACCGAATGGAAGGACGACCCACGCCGCTCGAAGATAGAGGTGCGACACCTCCTGAATCTCTCGTGCGGTCTCGAGCCGTCGCACGAGCTCCTGCACGGCGCGCGCACGCGCGACAAGTACGCCGCGGCGCTGACCGTGCCGGCGATCTCGGAACCGGGCGCCGTGTTCCGCTACGGACCCGCCGCGTACTTCGCGTTCGGCGCGTTGCTCGAGAGGAAGCTCTTCGAACGACGTGAGGATCCGCTGGCCTACCTCGAACGACGCGTGTTGAAGCCGATCGGCCTGTCGTACGCGCGGTGGACGCGCGACGCGGAAGGCCAGCCCGCGCTGCCGCACGGTGCCTTCCTCACGGCGCGCGAATGGGCCAAGTTCGGCGCGTTCCTCGTGCGCGGTGGTCGACCGGCGCCGGAGGTCGAACCGATACTCGAACCGCAGCTGCTCGCGCAGTGCTTCGAACCGAGCTCGGCGAATCCGCGCTACGGACTCACGTTCTGGCTCGGGTTCGACGCGGAGTCCGACGTCACCGACGGTCCGCTCGCGAAACGTCTGCTGAAGGAGCGGACGGAGCGCGAGATCGCGAAGCTCGATCCCGCTCTCTTCGCGAGCTTCCCGAAGGACTTCGCGATGGCGGCGGGGAAGGGGAAGCAGCGGCTCTATCTGTTTCCGTCGTGGAAACTCGTCGTCGTGCGACAAGGCGATTCCGATGCGGAGTTCTCGGACATCGCCCAACTCGCGCCGATCATCCAGGCGCTGGCACCCAGGACTCAGCCGCCACCGATCAAGCGCCAGCAGGACCGCGAGGAGTGACCGAACGATCGTAGGCCCACTCCGGATCGTGATCGGCCTGGATCTCGAGCGGGTAGTCCGCCTCCTCGTGCGGCATCGTCCCGAGCCGTTGCGTGAACCCCGCGACGTCGGCCGTGTGCAGGACGAACTCGCGGCGACCGTTCCAGGTCAGGATCACGGAGAGGATCGTGTGCCGGTCGGCCTCGACGGCTTCAGCGAGGCGACGTTCGAAGATCGCGAGCTTGTCGATCTCCTGAACCGTGCCGAGTCCGTCCTCGCCCGACTCGGCCATCCGCCAGAAAACGTTCAGTCGCTCGGGATAGCCGGCGCGCGGAAACTGAGGCGAAAACACGCGAAAGCGCGCCTGGATCGCGCGCTCCTCGTAGCGACCGCGCGCTTCGTTCCATGTGCCTAGATCCATGTCTCACCCCGATCGGTCGGGGTGCCAGCGGTATCCTGGCGTGGCTCCTGAAAGGCCGCCATGACCGATTTCGACAAGCTCCTCCAAGACCTCCTGGCGCAACACGGATCGAAGCTCGCCGCGGCACTGACGCAGACGGCCGGCTTCACCGCGGAACAGGCCGTGCACTTCGTCCCGGCCGCCGGCCAGAAGGTCGCCCGCGCGATTTCGGACGGCGGCATCGACCTCCAGAAGTTACTCGGCGGCGACTTCGGGACGTTGGTCGGGAAGATCGACGTCGCGAGCCTCGCGAAGCAGGTCGGCATCGAGGTAGCCAAAGCGCAGAGCGGACTCGCCGCGATGTTGCCGACCGTTCTGCAACTCCTGCAGAAGAACAGCGGCGGTCTCGAAGGGATCCTGAAAGGCCTCGGTGGCGGCGCCGGCCTCGGCAACCTCGGCAAGTTGGCCGGGAAGCTATTCGGCCAGAGCTGATCGACGAGCCGGAATCGAATGCGGGCCGCGGAGCAGCGTTGCTCCACGGCCCGATTTCATTCGGCATCGCGCCGAATCAGCACGTCCAGGTCAGAACGTCCAGGTCAGCTCGAGCCCGTTCGTCAGGTTGAACGTGCTCGCCGAGCAAAACGTCGCCGCGTTGCGGTACCAGGCCTGGTACACGCGCGTGCCCGGCGTCGTCACGTTGCCGCGGACCGAGATCGGCAGCGGTTGCGACACGTTCGGGTAGACGGAGGTGCCACCGATGTTCGTCTCCGTGTCGAGACGCAGGATCGTGCCGCCGGCGCAGCGCAAGCCGTCGCCGAAGACCGTGCCGTTGCCGCCGCTGGTCATCGCCGTGCCTTGGAAGTAGAGGCACGAGCTGCTCGGCATCGCCGAGCCCGTGAGTTGCACCGACGGCGTGCCGTCGCCGTCGTCGATGAGGCTCGAGATGCCCGTCGCGCGCAAGCTGCCGCCGAATCCGAGCGACGACAGGCAGCCCACCTTCGCAGCCGTGGAGCTGTTGTTGCCGCACGGGCAGGGGGTGTGCGGCGTGACGCCGTCACCGATGCAGAAGACCGTCCCGACCGGCGACGGGCAGGCCGTCGTGATCGAGAAGGCACCGATGCCCGGGACCTCACCCGGCCACAGACCGACTTGGATCATGAACGTCTGACCGGCCGTCGCGGCGAACGTGATCTGGGACGGACCGCCCGGGGAGCAGAAATCGTCGTCACACGCGAGCGCGGAGCTCGCGGGGCAGCTCGAGCCCGAGTAGGCCGCGATCTTCGTATCCAAGTTCGTGCCGACGCAGAGGCTGACCGTGACGTTCGACGTGCAGAACGAAGTCCAGCGGTACCACAGGTCGTACGTGATCATCTCGTTCGAGCACAACGCTTCGTTCTGGCCCTGGAGACCCGTGACCGCGGACGAATTGTCGAAGTTGAACGGTCCGGACCCGGTGATGTCGATCGGAGCCGCGCATGCGTCACCGACTGCCGGCGTGAACGGGACGACCGTGAACGAACCCGGCGCGCCGCCTTGACCCGGGTAACTACCGATCTGGAACAAGTAGGTCTGACCCGCGGTCGCGAGGAAGGGCGCCCGCGCATTCCCTCCGACCAAGCCGCAGGCGTCGTCGTCGCAGATGATGGGCTCGCCCACCGGGCAAACTCCGCCGGCGTACACGGCGATCTTCATGTCGTGCGTGCCACCCGCGCAGGCATCGACCGCGACCCAACCGCTCGCGCCGGCGGTCCAGGCGTACCACACGTCGACGTTGATCCCCGACGTTTGGAAGATGAAGCAGCGCGCATTGGCCTGCCCCTGTGTTCCCGTCGTCGCGAGCGTCGTGTCGTAGGAGTGCGGACCCGGGCCCGCGATGGGCTGCGCGCTGCCGCAAGCGTCGTTGCCCGGACTGCTGCCGACCGCGAGCGTGAACGAGCCCGTCCCGCCACCGGCTCCGGGGTACGTTCCGACTTGGAACGTGTACGCGCTGCCTCCGACACACGGGAAGGTCACGATCGTCTGCAGGCCCGGACACGCATCGTCGTTGCAACCGATCGCGGGTCCAGTCGGACAGCCTGCGCCGGAATACACCGCGACTTTCGTGTCGATGGTGCTGCCGCTCGTGCAGATGTCGAGCGTGGCCGTGCCGGTCGACGGTGCGGTCCACGTGAACCACACGTCCTGATCGATTCCAGTGAACCCGAACGCCAGGCAGAGGGACTCGGACTGTCCTTCAGCGCCCGTCGTCGCGAGGCCGTTGTCGAACGCATGGGGCCCGAGCCCCGTGACGACGTCCGGTGTCGCGCACGAGTCCGACCCGTTGATGAACGAGGTGAGGAGGACGCGCGGCGATCCTCCCGGCGCAGTCGGCTTCGGCGGGTACTTCACGCCCTCCGCGAGCGCGCTCGTCGACAAGGTCAAGAGGGATAGCGGGATCCAGAAGTGCTTCATGGGAGAGGCCGGCGCCGGAGAGGTGCCGTGGAGTTGGAACCGAGAGGAGTGCCGCAGCGCCGAGGCGTTCCGTGGCAACAAAGACCTGCAACGAGCTTACCCGACCTTTACGGATTCCGTCAGGGCTTCGCAAAGACCGGCCAGGTCCCGCTCTCCGGACGCGCCGGACTCGGTCTCGGTTCCACACAGCCCTCGGATCGCGACGGTCGCGCCGCCGCGTTCCCGCGTCGGGGACGACCCGACTGCGGATCCGCCGCGGCCTAGCAGTCCGTGGTGAAAGCTACGTCGCGAGGCCGAGCACGCTCGAGCGCGGCGGAGGTGGCCTCCACGGCCACTGAGCACGACTTTCCTAGCTTGACGCCGCAGCGCTCGAGCGTGCTCGGCCGCAGTGGTGACTTTCACCACGGGCTGCCAGACCGCGCGGATCACTTGTCGAACACGTTCGTCTCGCCCGGGCTGATGCGCTCCTCGACGACTTCGACGGTCAGGTCGAGCTTCGCGAAGTCGAGCTCGGGCAACTTCGCTTCCGTGCCGCGCTCTTCGCGCGTCTTCGGGCCCGCGGCCGGCGTGGGCGTGCGCGGCGTCTCGGGCTGCTTATGGGTGTCGTTGGACTTCATCGGATCACTCCCAGAGGTGCCGGGGCTTCCGCCTCGCGGCGGACGAGGATACCGCGCCGCGCGAGTTCTCCGGCGAATCGCTCCACGTGCTCGCGCGAAACGCTGTCGAGGCGCGCGCCGAGCGCCCCGAGGCTGCCCGCAGCGCGGATCGCGTGCAGCGCACGAGCACCGTCGGGCCGAATCTCGGCGAACTCGGCGGTCTCCCCGCAGTACACGAGCACGCGCGGCGCAGGAGTGAGCGGCGCAGTTCCAGCGGCGGCTTCGGCTTCGGCATCCGCGACGTAGCGACCCGTCAAGAAGTCCGGTCGCGCTGCACGAGCGGCAGGAGTCGCGAGCCCCGCGACGGCTCCAGCCCACGAGAACGGGATCGCCACCGTCGCGACGTCCATGCCCGCCGCGAGCGTCGCGTGCGGCCGTGCGTCCGAGCGCCGCTCGGCACGCCGACGACAACGACCCGCGAATTCCTCGGGCGTCGTGCCGCGCGCGAGGTGCAGGAAGTAGTGACTTTTCTGCATGAACCACAGGATGTTGTCGCCCGAGAAGAGCGGGTAGTTCGCGCGCAACGCAGCCATCATCGTCTCGAAGGTCTCGGCGGCTTCGCCTTGCGTCATGCCGACGTCCGACTCGTAGTCGTGGTAGAGCGCGAGGTCGCCCGCGCCCTCCGTGAGCATGCGCACGCCGAACTCGGCCGGCTCGCGGAAGACGTGACTCTCCTCGTCGACGTGGAACGTCTGCAGCGAAACTTCGCGCACGACGTTCGCGTGCTGGACCAGGAAGTCGACGGTGTCCTGCGCTTCCGCCCGTGTTTCGCTGGGAAAACCGACCATCGCGTAGAACGTGACGCTGATCCCTGCATTCGAGCAGTTGGTCGCGACGTCGATGACCGATTTCAGGCTCTGGCCCTTCTTCATGAGCTTCAAGAGGCGCGGTGTCGCCGTCTCGAAACCGAAGAGCAGCTTGCGACAGCCCGATTCGACGAGCCGCGCGCAACCTTCTTCGGTGTAAGCCTTGGGCTCGACGCGCGCGTCGGCCCACCAGCGGATGCCGGCGCGGCGCGCGATGAGCTCCTCGGGCAGATCGCGCAGCAATCCCGGCGGCATGCAGTCCGTGATGAAGTTCACGTGACGCGTGCCGATCTTGTCGCGCAGGAGGAGCACGTGATCGACGATGGTCTTCGCGCTGCGAGTGCGGTAGCCCGGACCGATCACGGTGGGCAACGTGCAGAACGTGCACTCGCCGTAGTAGCACCCACGGTTCACGTCGTAGGGCACGACGATCTCGGGTGAGAGGTAGAGGGGGAACGGCAACCCGTCGAAGTTCGGCGCGGGCGCGGCATCGAGGCGGATCGGGTGACCGGGCGTGTTCTCGACGAGGCGCGCGACGCCGCGCGAGCGATCGAACCACGACAGCGAACCGACGGCGGCCAGGTCGCGGCCGTCCCGCAACGCCTCGCACAGGGCGAGCAGGGGGGCCTCGCCTTCGTGAAAGATCAGGCTGTCGAGGAACGCTTCGATTCCCGGCGCGTTCATCAGTTTCTTGCCGATGTACGCCAGGAATCCGCCGCCGGCCGTGATGTGACACTCCGGCAGCGCCTCCTTCACGAGCCGCGCGATCGTGAGCGCGGGCACGAGCTGCGATCCGTAGATGATCGAGAGTCCGAGGACGCGTGGACGACGCGCGACGATCCGCGGCAAGACGTGCGTGCGGTAGAAGTCGATGAACGGGTTCTCGGCCTCGTCGTGCGTCGCGGCAAACACTTCCTCCGAGCGGTCGTTGCCGTACCGCATCGTGAAGTTGTGCGGCGTCAACTCACTCGGGAAGTGCGCCGCCGAGACGATGCGCAGCGCGTGGTAGATCGTGCGCACGGCCGGCACGTAGCGTTCCGCGTCGAAGAAGGCCCCGCCGCGCAGGACCGCTTTCGCATCGTCGACACGGGTGGCGACGGCGGCGCCGCTCGCAGCACACTCGGCGGCGGCACGAAACGCGCCGAGATCGCGAAAGCCCAGTGTCGGACGTCGCTCGAAGTCGGCGAGAGGTAGACGTTTCGCGATGCGCCGACGACAGCGTTCGATGTACTCGCGCGAGAGGAAAGCGTCGTAGGCCTCGATGTTCACGTCGAGGAGTTCCACGTCGTCGAAATCGTGCGCTTCGAGCCAACCCTTCAGACAAGGCAGCGCCAGGTAAGGCTGCGTGAAATGCCCTTGGGGCGGGAACACGAGGCTGACCGGGAACCGTTCACGCTGGATCATGGGGTAGCTTCCTGGAGGCTCGTGTGGGCCTCGTCCTCGAATCCGTATTCGATCAAACCCTCGCGCGCCAATCGTTCGATCACGTGCGCGAATCCCGGACGCGCTTCGTCGAGTTCCGCCCTCGTCTGCGCACCATCCAGCAGCGCCAGGATTCGTGCGACGTCCGCCGAAACGGAGAGCGTGCGCGTCCGCGGCGTCGAGCTCCGCGAGCTCGACGATGTGGCGAGGATCCTGCTCGTGCGTTGCGCGCGCGGGATTTCGCGGCCATTCCGCAGCGCGTCGAACACGGCCGGCACGTCGTGGCGTGACTCGACGAGGATTCCGCGTGTTCGCGGACCGCGCGCCGGGGCCGAACCGACTGCGGCGCTGGCTCGCACGAGTGCTTGCTCTACCGCGAGCACCTCGTCGACGAGCGCGTCGCGCTGAACGCGGGCGAAGGCCTCGAAACTGCGCTCGTCGCGCTTCCACGCGTCGAACGTCCCGCGCGCGCCGAGTCCGAGGATGCGACCGAGCAGCGCGAACGTGCGCGGATAGCGGTGCAGCACGTCGGGCAACTCCGCCGCGATGCGCGCGTGGTCGCGATGAGCGTCGGCGTCGCCGGGAAGCAACGCGAACGTCGTGAACAGATCGGGATGCGCATCGATCCACGCGCGTTCGCTCGCCGTCTCGCCCGCGCCGCGAGCCATGTCGGGCGGGATGTCCGCCACGGGGCGCGCATCGTCCCCGTGCTCGATGCCCAGCGCGCAGCCGGGCTGCGGGTTCACGAGATGGAGTGACACGTTGACCCCGCCTTGCAGCGCTGCATTCGCGCAGAAATCGAGGCTTTCGGCCAGCTCGGCGGGCCCTTCGCCGGGCAACCCGAGGATCACGGACAGGATCGGCGTCACGCCCGCGTCCACGCAGTCGCGTACGACGCGCGGGAGATCCGTTTCGGGTCGGAGCTTCTTGTCGCATGCGGCGCGCACGCTCGCGGCGGCCGACTCGATCCCGAGCAACACGCGGTAGCAACCGGCGCGACCCATGAGCGACAAGAGCTCGCGGTCGAGGTGGTCCGCGCGCGCTCGAACTTCCCAGGGGACGTCGATGTGTCGAGCGAGCAAGGCCTCGCAGAACGCAACCGCTTCCGCGCGGTGCGCGCCGAACAGGTCGTGGCAGAGGTATGCGGCGCGCGCGGCCGGGATCGTGCGCAAGGCCGCGACCTCGTCCACGAGTCGTTGGGCCGGTAACACGCGGGATCGCCGCGACCAGAAGCGACCGATCGTGCAGAACGAGCAGTCGTACACGCAGCCGCGGCCCGAATCGATCGGCACGAGCCCGTCGGCTGCACCGGTCACGGCCTTGTACGCGGCGATCGAGGGCAGCAAGTGCCACGCGCACGGTGCGAGCGTGTCGAGATCTGCGATCGGCACGCGATCGGGCTCACGATGAACGTGTCCGTGCTCGTCGCGCCACGTGGTCCCCGCGATGCCGTGAGGGGGAGCTTCGCGTTGGATCGCGCTCAACAACTCGCTCGTCGTGACCTCGCCCTCGCCGCGCACGACGACGTCGAGGAAGGGCGCGCGCAAGAGCACGCGCTCGTCCACGCCCGTCGTTCCAGGGCCCCCGAGGAGGAGCGGTGCCGTAGCGCTCCGACTGCGGATCCGCTCCAGGATCGCGAGCCCGGCCGGGAGAGTGGCGCCCATGACCGACATCCCGATCGCGTCGAAGGGGCCGCGCGCGAGCATCGCGTCGGCGGCCGTGTCGCACAGCGCGTCGTCACCTGCGATGCGCCCCGCAGCCAGTTCGTGCGCGAGGTCGAGCAGGACGACTTCGAAACCCTCGCGCTCGAGCCATCCTCCAAGACGTAGCAGTCCCGGCGGCGGCATCGAATAGCCGAACGTGTCGCGATGCGGCGCGGAAGCGATGAGGACGCGCACGACGAGGATCAGAGCGTGCAGAGGTGCGCGATTCCAGCCTCTCTCTGGTGGCGTGCGCGAGATGTCGGCGGCTACGCTGCGCGGCCTGGCAGCAGGACCACACATGAAGAACGCAACCATCCGCTCACGACTTCTCCTCGGACCGCTTCTCGGTCTCGCCGCCTGTTCGGGAGGCTCCGACGATTCCGACGACACGAGCTTCGTCGTCCGGTCGACGAACGTCGCCACTTCGGCCTCGACCATCGTCCGGATCGCGGGGCCTCGAATCGCCTTCCTGGCCGCCGAGGACACGACCAGCACGAGCGGTTCGGCCACGATCTTGAACGGCGACATGGACACGACGGACGGCGTCGCGCACGTCGTGAACTCGGCGGCGAACACGCAATTTCGGCTCGGGGTCGCGGCTGACGACCTCGCGTGGGTCGGGTCGGAACTCTACCTGGCCGTGGACGAACTCCGTGACGGCCGCGACTGGAACGGCGACCTGCTCCAGCTGGACGACGTCCTGCTGCACTGGTCCGAGACGACGAACATGCTCCAGCGTGTGGACGACTTGGTCACGAACGCGGCGCTGTCCTTCGTCGCGCTCAACGGTCGGCTCGTGTACGTCGCGAAGGTCGGCGGGACCCTCGCGGGCGAGAGCAACCTGCGCTTCCTCGAGTCGACCGATCCGTTGGTGCCGATCCCCATCGCGACGACCGACACGGTCGAAGCGCTCGAACCGCGCTTGCTCGGCGAGGACGAGGGCCTCGTGTTCCTGGCCTTCGACGAGACGCTGACGGTGCCGCCGCGCACGTTGAACAGCGACGCAGATTTCGTGGACGCGAACGTGCTCGGACTCCTCGACGGAACCACGAACTCGAGCGTAGCGCGCTCGACAGCGCTGGCGATCCTGCCGACGAGCCCGCGACGCGCGAACTCGACGGGTGCGAGCGACTGGCAAGTGGGCTTCCTCGTCAGTGAGTCCCTCGAGGGCAACGCGAGCCTCAACTCGAACGGAGTGGGCGCCAACTTCCGACCGACGCACTGCTCGACGAGCGACATCGACGCCTTGGACCAAGTCCTCACGGTCCTCGGCTTCGCGGCTTGGAACGCGAACCCGACGATGGATCCTCCGCGCAACCACGGGCTCGCGGGTCGCGATCGCATCGCCTTCGCGAACGGCTTCGTCGCGACGATCGTGTCCGAGGTCGACGATGACTGCGACCTGAACGACGACAACGACGAAAACGATCTCGTCGTACGCTGGATGCCTGTCGCTCTCGATGCGCTCGACCCGTTCTTGCCGCTGAACGATCCGAACGAAATCCGGGCGCTGTTCGACGCTCCGGGCGGCGGACGCGGACTCTACGAGCTCTCGAATCGGTTCGTGATCGTGGCCAGCGAGACGGCCGGGGGTGATATCGACGCCAACTCCCTGATCGACGCCAACCTGGTGGGCTGGCTCGCTCCGACCTCGACGTCGAACGATTGGGACTTCACCCACGGCTCGACGAACAACAATGCCGTAGAGGCTTCGTGGGTCTCCGCGCAGGAGTCCGAGAATCGATTGGGTGTCGCGTTCACGGAACGCATCGGCGGCACCTCGTTGAACCCGGGATCGACGGCGAATCCCGGTGACAACGACACCCTGGACTCGATTCCGACGTTCGCGGCCTTCGGTTCGGGAAGGCTGCTTTTCCCGAGCACGACGATCGGTCTCGACCGGGACTCCGCGGGCATCGCCACGGCGGGCGGCTGGGCCTTCTACCGCATCAGCGAGATCGAGGACTCCCGCGACATCAACGCCGACGGCGACGAGTTCGACTTCATCCTGGAGCGCACGAACTTGGCGACCCTGGCGACATTCGGCATGAGCGTGCTCGTCGACCAGCAGCGCGACGCGGCCCTCTTCGCGCGGTTCGGCACGCCCGAGTGCGGCGCGATGCTCGTCAACGAGGCTCTGCAGGGAGCGGGCGGAACCGACTTCAACGACGACGGCGACGAGTCGGACATCGTCTTGCGCTGGTTCGCGTTCTGATCCACGCGGGAACGCGGGGCGAGCCGGATGTCGTCGGCTCGCCGCTGATCCCCGACTTCTCGGAGTCCTCGCGCCTCGCGATCACCGGGTTGCAGGCGCTAGGCCGAGCCAGTGGCGCGCGTCCAAGTCGCGCGCGCACGGGGCTCGTCTGAGAATCGACGACGAAGCCTTGTGCGCGATGTGCGCTTGCTCGATCCGTCCCGCGCGCGAGCGCGCCGTTGCCCTCCTGGCTGAGCCTGGGAAGGTCATCGCGAGGTGCGCGAGGTGGTCGATCGCGTGCTCCAAAGAGCAGACACGTCCTCCACGGAGTCGTGCCTCGAGTGTGTTGACAGCCTCTCGGCGCAGGCTCGCATCCAGAACCGAGGTGATCGCGCGCCGCGAGGAATCTCAGAGGTCGTCGCGAGAGCGTGTGAAGAAATCACACGCTCTCGCGACGCGCAGCGTCGCCACATGAATCTGAGAGCCCGCAGACTCGATTTCTTCACGGGCTCTCAGCACACGCCGTCGTGACGAATGCTGGAATGGTGCGCGGCGAGTTGAATGTGCCGGCGGGGGCCTTTGAGCTCCACGACATGGCGAATGCCGCACGTCGCGCGGTCCCTTCGTGGGCGATCTTCGATGAGGTCGTCGACTAGGCAGAGTCCGCCCAGGATCAGGCTGCGGGCGGATCCTCGAGCGTGGACCTCGCTCGCATGGAAGGGCGGATGTCCGAGTCACCTCGCTGTTGATCGCTGGTGAACAACGCTGGAAAACGGGCCGAAAGAGGTGGCATCCGTGCCTCGGGGCCACTCCCGAGCGACTCGCCCGCGTGCCGAGTCGCGCTTCAATCCCTGGCCGCTCTTGGAAGCCGGCTCCTCGTGCGTCGACAAGCGCCCTCCGCGGAGCCAACCCGTCTTGAGCAGCCATGAACCCGCCGACGCGATCGGCCGCGCAGCCCGCGCGACGCGGTCGCTCCAACCCTCGAACCACACCCCCGACGAGAACGCGTCGATGCCGAGGATGCGCGCGCCGTGCTTGCGCGCGTTCTGCAGCACGTAGACGAGCGCGTTACGCACTTCGCGCGGTGTGCGCAGGACCCGCGCGTGATAGCGATCCGCGAGGACCTTGCCGCGACGATCCCATTCGCGGTTGAGCGCCTTCGCGACCCGCACGAGCAGACCTTGCATGCCGCGCGAGATCGCGCGTGCGTCATCGGCCTCGACGATGAAGTGCAGGTGATTCGATTGGATGGAGAACTCGACGAGGCGGAATCCGAAGCGGTCCGAGCCGGCCGCGAGGGCGGCGCGCAATGTCATGAGCGTTCTTTCGCGCCTCAGGTTCGGTAGTCCCGGCATCAAGCGCGTCGTGACGAGGACGGGATCCCGCAGCGTCAACGCTGGCCTGCCTGAGTGCGGCACGAGAGCGCGGTCGCCGGTGGGCTTGCGCCCCGCGCGTCGCCGCTTTCCGCCGCGGCGGAAGGGAGTGAGTTGTGCGATCGAGTTCGAGTTCGAGTTCGAATTGGCCTCCGTCGCCTCCACCTTTGCCGACTTCGTCATCGTCATCGTCACGTTCGTCATCGTCGCGTTCGTCATCGTCGCCGTCATCGACGCCGTCATCGACAGCCTCTATTCCTTCAACGCTCGGCAACGCTTGGAGTCGCAGTATGTCTTGAAAAAACTCGCGCGAATCGTGTCGGTATCGACGTTTGAGTGCGTTTGAGTGGGTTTGAGTGGGTTTGAGTGCGATCGAGTGCGATCGAGTGCGATTGATTCGGCAGAGATCCAAGCGAGCACTGCACAGGAACGCGAGTCCCGAATCCCGTTGCGTCCCGCGCGCTGAGGACCCGTGAAAAGACCGAGTCTACGGGCCCGCAGCCCGGATGATTCACGAACATCTCAGGTAGCAGTCCATTGAGGGTCTTCCCTGCCGATCGAGTTGTTGTTCAGACGACCCGTGACAGGAGCTCCCAATGGGTGAACGCAAGCATACCGGCCCGACCTTGTGCTTCAACCGTTCGGTGCGACTCGCGAGCCACGACGAGCACCTGAGTTCGAACGCGTGGCTGCTGCTCCTGCATGAACTCGACGAGTGCTGGGGCAGGACTTCGGGTCTCGCCGCCCGGCTGCGGGACGTGCGGAGCCCTCGGCGAACATCGTGGCCGCTGATATTGCAGCTCCGCGCCAGGTTGCTCGCGATGGCCGCGGGCTACTCCCCGCAGCGCGATGCCGCCGCGCTCCTTCAGGATCCTGTAGCGCGCTTGGCCACATCGGATCGGCGCGGTCAGAAGCCGCTGTTTGATTCCGCAGTGATTGTGCAGCCCACCATGGCACGCATGCATCGCGTACTCGGCGCCGAGCACGATCTGCGTGCACTGTCGGACGCGGTCTTCGACCGTTCGTCGCGCGTGATCAGAGAACCCGCGCACGCGCGTCGTGGCCCGCACACGATCGACGTCGACTCGATGCCCGTGATGTCTCATGGTCAGCAACCCGGATCCGTCTGGAAGGGTTTGGGCCCGCGAGTGAATAAGTCGATCGAGTCCGCCGCCATTCGATTCCCGTTTCCGATGAGATCCCGGCCACGAACCTCGTTGAGAAACCGAGTTATTCACTCGCGGGCCCTTACTACCGTGGCTGTTGCTTCCACCCGCTGATGGCGTTGCATGGCGAGACGGGAACTGTGCTGAGCGCACGCTTGCGGCTAGGAAACGTGCAGACATCCGAAGACGCACGAACATTCTTGCTCGATGTGGTCGAGCGCTTCGAGAAGACAGTCGGTCGATCGATCATCGTGCGCGGAGACTCCGGTTTCGCGAGCAGCGCGATGCTCGAAGCTCTGGAAGAGCGAGGAACGCAGGACAGTTTCCACTTCCCGAGCAATCCGATCTTGAAGCGCATGGCGAAGCCGTACCCCGAGCCGCCGCGTCAACGCTCGAAGGAACTGCGCGAGAGGCTCTACTCCTTGGCAAACATCGGTCGCCGCTCGCCCAAGGAACGATGCGTGATCCTCGTCTTGCAAGAAACGCCGGGTGAACTCTTCCCAGACTCCTTCTGCTTGGTCACCAACGACCGACGCTCGAAGCCCGAGACGCTCTTGGAGCGTTACCGCCCTCGAGGGACGAGTGAGTCGCGCTTCGGTGAACTGAAGAGCCGACTCGCACCGAAGCTCTCGTGCACCAGCAACAAGGGCGACGAAGCGCGCGATGCAGCGTGACGCGCGAACGCGAGCACATGGCAGCTCTACATGCTCGCCGACGGTCTGCTTCACGCACTGCGCTGGCTCTTGAAGGAGGCACTCTTGAGCGACGTCAAGAGCCTGCCGTGCTTGCAACGCGTGTAACGAGTCCTCGTCGATGTCGCTGCTCGCGCCACTTGCAGCGCACGCCGCATCCAGGTCCACCTCGCCAAGCACGCGAGCGAAGTGTGGATGCACATGCTCTTGCGCTTCGCGCACGTGAGACCCGTCACCTGAACCGGCCAGGAACACGCCGGCCCAGGTGACCTCCGTCAGCCACGGGGACGGGGGCGGTCTGTCGCCTCCGCCGACATTCCGACTTCTGAAATCTCTGCGGAATCAAACCCGGCCCGGGCGCCGTCGTGAATCATCCGGGCTCAGAACCCGGTTGCGCCGCTCCGCGCCTGCGTCGAGCGTGTGAGTTCTTCGCACGCCATGCGTAGGCGCCAAGTCCCACACCGAACGCGTCACGCTGCCCTCGCTGCCCTCGCTGCCCCCGCTGTCCCCGCTGTCCCCGCGCCCGTCGCGCACCTCGCGCCCGTCGCGCACCTCGCGCACCTCGCGCACCTCGCGCACCTCGCGCACCTCGCGCACCTCGCGCACCTCGCGCACCTCGCGCACCTCGCGCACCTCGCGCACCTCGCGCACCTCGCGCACCTCGCGCACCTCGCGTGGTCGGGCGACGGAACGATCGCGTGCGAGGTTCCCTGCCCACGTCCGCGTGATCGCAGTTCGACGCTCGTCGTCCGTCGAGTTCCGCGCTGGCTGGATCGCGAATCACTGCGCGCAGGCGCCGACCCTTGCGGCTTCGAATCTCAACTGCACGCGCAGCCGGCCTATGCCCGGGATGATTCGGCACAGATCCCTTCGCCCAGCGGACGGAGTCCGTCCGAGCCTGCGCACGACACGGGCTCGGCTCGCCCCTGGTGCCGGTCGCGACGCGAGCTCTTCGCGGCCCCACGAACGCTTCCGACCCGTCGCGTCGGACGGAAGATCACGAATCGTGTCACGCCGAGCACGAATCACGTCACGACGGGTTGGAGTCGATCGTCACGACTCCGAGGCGGATCCCGGATGCATCTCGACGCGCGAGCTCTCGATCCGCCGATCGATTCGGCACACATTCCTTCGTCCATGCACTGCACCGGGCGTCAGGCACCTTGCACCACAGTCCACAACCACGCGGCCTGAATACAGCGTCGCGCACCTCGAACGTCGAGTCGACCCGAGAGTCCGTGAACTCACCACCCGCCCCATCCAGAGTGGCCGCGATGCCGCGATAGCGTCCGCGCCCGCCCCTCCTTGACCTCAACCCGGCGGCGGGGACTGCATGCCCTCGAGGAACGCGAGCGCGCTCGCCTCGGCTCGCTCGGCGTGGATTTGCCGCGGAACGAGGCGTTGCAATACACCTGTCCGCACTTTCATCGCCGACTTCTGCGCTTCGGCGCCGTTCGCGTCGACGCGCTGGATCTCGCGGAACCCCCGCGGATGCAGCGCAAGCCGGATGCGATCGACTGCCGCCGTCTGGAACATCGCCAGGAAGCCCTTCTCGAGCGTCACGCGCGACATCGGGTGGATGCGCGTCATCGCGCCGCGCCACCGGTCGCGTTCGGACACGAGCAGCACGTGGTTGAAGATGATCTTGTTCGCGGTCATCGAGAGCGCCTTCTTCGGCACCGTGCGATTGACCAGATCGTCGAGCTCGTCCAAAGCGCCCTGATTCTTCAAGGCTCCTACACGCGACCACCGCGACTCGGGCACGAATCGATCCGCGTTGAGCTCCCAGTAGAGATGCCCGAGCCCCTTCGTGCGCGCGTATCGTGCGAGGTGGTAGGGGACGAAGTGATTGTGCGCGATCGTGTCCGCGGCGAGGTGCGACAGGTAGCCGTGGATGAAGGCCTCCTGGCGCGGGGAGCCCGCGAGCTCGCGCATCTCCTCCACGATCTTCCAACGGTGGCAGTGGCTGTAGGCGCCCCCGAACGCCTTGAAGTTGATGATGTCGGCCGCGAGGTTGCCGTAGTCGTACGCCGCCCGCTCCTGGTCGATCAGCTTCGCGACGTCGAGCGGGAGCAATTCGCGGCGACGCCGGTGCACGCGCTCGGCGTATTCGAGGTGCATTCCCGGGCCCCAGCTGAGGCCTAGGAGGGCAGCGAGCGCGAGCAGGGCGAACAGTGTGAACATCATGGGGTCTACGCTTGGTAGTGCCCGCGAACCTCGCCTGCAAGGTTCGTTCCCACCGCGAGGCGCGTAGTAGGCGCTCGCGATGCCCAATCCCGTCGGCTCGACATCCCCCGATCTGACATCCCGGCTCGCCGCGCTTGCCGGGAAACTACGCCTCCTCGTGGCGGGCCTCACGGGTCGCTCGCTGCGCGCGCGGTTCGAATTCGACGACTTCGTGCAGGAGACCTTCGTGCACGCGCTGAACGACCCCGCGCGGCTGCCCGCGAACGATGCGGCGCTGGATCGGCACCTGGCCCTCCTCGCACGCCACGTGGTGATCGACGCGGCGCGATCCCTGCGCGCCGCGAAGCGCGAAGGGGATCGTTCCGCGGCACCGCTCGCGGGATCGTCGAGCGGCGGATCGTCGAGCGACGGATCGTCGTTCGTGAGTCGAATCGTCGCGCACGCCCCGGTCCGGGCACGCGCGCAGCAGGCCGCGAGCTGTCGGAGGACCTCGTCGCCGCGTACTTGCGCCTCACGGCCGAGCATCGACGCGTGCTCGGATTGCGGCAGTTCCAGGGCCTGACCGCTCTGGAATGCTCGCGACGGATGGGTCGGTCGGATGTCGCCGTGCACTCGCTCTACCGCCGCGCACTCGAGGCCTGGGGCGCGGAGTTGGGCGGCGAACCCACGCCGTAGAAAGTTCGAGAATCGCGCGGCGAGTGAGCCGCGCGCTCACGCTGGATCCCGCATGGGCAACCACGCGACCGCGACGACGCCGAAGCTCGACGACCTGCTCGACCGCGTGGTGGCCGAGTATCAGGACCGGATCGTGTCGGGCGGCGATCCAGCCGTGATGCGCACGGCACGCGGTTGGATCGCGTCGGGCGAGCGTGCGTACGGAGTCGTCGCTACGGGTAGCATCGCGGCCAGAGGTCTGGCGCTCGGCGGGATCTCGGTCGGACTCGTCAGCGTCGGCGGGATCGCTGCGGGCGCATTCGCGGGGGGCGGGATCGCCGTCGGAGGAGTGGCTTGGGGCGGGATCGCAGTCGGCTATCTCGCGATGGGCGGCATCGCGGCCGGTGTGTATGCCGTCGGCGGGAAGACTTCCGGCCTGCTCATGTCGTCGTCGACGAACAGCGCGGACGAAGTGATGCGCGCGGTGGCGCAGCGGTTCTTCGGTTGATGACAGCGTAGAGATCGCACTCACCTTCTCCGCACGGAGGGACGTGTGCTGCCCAGAGCGCGCTCGCTCCGTGCGGGAACCTCGTCCGAAAACGCCGGAATGGCCCGACAGGTTCCTCCGTTCCCGCTCGGCGATTCAGTACGACTCGAGATCCGCGAGGAGTGCCTGCATCCGCACTCGCAGCGCCGGAACTTCGCAGGTCACCGTGTCCCAGACGAGTTCCGTGTCGATCTCGAAGTAGCCATGGACGAGCACGTTGCGCATGCCGCTCATCTTCGTCCAGGCGACATCCGGTGCACGGACGCGCACTTCGGGCGGAATGGCCCGCGCCGCCTCGCCCAAGATCTCGAGTTGCCGCACGAACTACGACTGAAGCAGCTCGTCGCGCTCGAAGGCCGCCTTCCCGCGGACTGCGTACTTCTCGATGTTCGCGATGGCCTCGAGGATGTCCCGGACGCGCTCCTTGGGATCCCTCACAGCGGCCGTGCCTCCCTGAGGACCGACTCGCGGATCCGCGCGCGCAGGCCGCGCGGCGTCACCAGGTCCACGGGCCGCTGGAGCAGTTCCTGGAGCTCGACGTTCAAGCCTCCCAAGTCGAAGAGCGTGCGCCCCGCATCCATGTCGACGAGCAAGTCGATGTCGCTCGACTCGTCGAAGTCACCGCGAGCGACCGATCCGAAGACGCGCACGTTCCTCGCGCCGTATCGCGCGGCAATGTGCAGGATCTCTTCGCGCCGGGCGCGCAGCGTCTCGTCGATCTTCATCGGTTCCAGCGTATCGTCCTGCGCACCTCGAGTAGAGCAGCCTGACGATCCGATCCATCCGATCCGCCGCGCTCGGGGCTCGTGCCGCGCGGATGCGCAGCGGACTCGGGCTCGTGCCGCCGAGCCGCAGGCCGGCACGGCTCGGGCTCGGGCGTTCCGATCCCGTTCGTGACGCACGCTTCCGACGGAGCGCCTTCGCATTCGACCGCGGACTGCCGCACCTTCGACGTGCTTGCGCGACGGGATAGACTCTGCGCCTCCCATCGCTGCCGTCCAGCACACGCTCGCGCATGGCCAAGGTCCGCCCGATTCCGAGCTCCGGCCCCGCGCCGCTCGCCGGCGATCGGTTCCTGCGTGACGTCCCCGTCGTCGACGGATGGAAAGTCCTCGACCCCGCGGTCCTTTACGCCAAGATCGGACAGGGCGGCATGGGCGTTGTGTACCGCGGGCGACACGTCGAACTCGAGATCGACGTCGCTGTGAGGTGCCTGAAGCCGAGCCTCGTCGCCGAGGACGAGCAGTTCGAAGCGCGCTTCCGCCGCGAAGCGCGCCTCGCCGCGGAACTCATGCCCGACAACCTCGTGCGTTTGTACGACCTGCGGCGCTCGCGCCGTGAGCGCGCCCGCAGCGCACACGCCACGAACGCAGGTTTCGAGGGGAAGGCGTTCCGACCTAGTCCGAGGGCCGCTGACCGTCGCGCCGGACCGTTCTAGGCCGGAGCTCGAGCTGCCTCGTCGATCACGCTCGCCGTCTCGCGCGCTTCGGACTCGAGCGGACAACGCTCGGCGGCCGCGCGAGCCGAATCGCGGGCGGCGCGCGCTCGCTCGGGCTTCGTCCACGACAAGAGTTGCTGGTAGAGCGTCTGCCGCACGTCGTCGCCGAAGAGCGCGACGCCGTTCACATCCTCGTCGATCAACTCCGCGAGTCCGTTCGTCGCCGTCGTCACGACCGGCAGCCCGCACGCGAGCGCCGCGAGACCCGCGCGCGAGAACGCGTCGTAGCGTGTCGGCAGGACGAACAAATCCGCGGCGTAGTGGATGCGCGCGAGCCCAGTCCGGTCGGGGAGGAACCGCACGGTGTCCTTGCAGCGCGACGCCAAGACCGACTTCTCGTGAGAAGCGCGCTCGGGATCCGAACCCGCGACGACGAGTCGAGCGCTCGCGCGGCTCGCGGACACGGCGTCCCACACCTTGAACAAGCGATCGAAGCCGTTCACGCGCCAATCGTCGGCCACGAACGCGACGACGAATGCGCTCGCGTCGAGGCCGAGCGCCTGGCGTGCCGCCGCGCCGTCCTGCTCGCGCCGCGTGGGGGAGTAGAGGTCCAGGTCCACGCCCGGCCGAATGAGGCGGATCGACTCCGGCAGCACGTGGTGCCGCTTCATCGCGTCCTTGCCGACGAGCTCGGAAGGCACCGCCACGAACCTCGAGCGCTCGCGCGACATCCCGCGTGCCTCGAGTTCGAGCGCGGTCCTCTCTTCGGACGACTTCGCGAGCGCTGAGTCCTTGGCCAGCTCGAGGCGCGTCTCGCGCACGCCCTCGGAGAGCATCAAGACGTCCGCCTTCGACGTGCGGCCGAGCGAGTACACGACGTCGAACTTCTGCTTCGCGCACCAGGTTTCCGCCGCGGAATCGAACGCTTTCACGCGGCCGGACGCGGAGAGCGAGAAGGGCTTCAGCGTCTCCATCAGGACGCCCGGCGCGAGCGGCTCGCACTTCTCGTTCGTGACGCACGTCACGGCGTCCTTGCGGGCGGCGAGATGTGCGGCGACGCGGCGTGCGTGCTCGTCCGTCGACGCGTTCGCGCCCGGTTGCGCGTGGATCAAGGCGATCTTCATGGTTGCCTGAGCCTACCCCGATCGCCGCGGTGAGCGAACGAGTCGTCGCGGCGTGGCGTCATATGGGCTCGGGGTCGAGCCGCGACGCCGCGGGCGCGAATTCTCAGAGAGATGTCGAGAATCCCCGCCTGCCCGTCCGTGAGACTCGCCGGCGCCGAGGGATAGTTCACGCCGATCGACAGGAACGCATTCCACGGCGTCCGCTCGCGATCGAGCACCATGCCGAGCGCGACGGCGGAGAACGCGCGGGCTCCGGCGGTCAACGACGAGTCAGCCAGCATCTTCGCCAGCGGCTCGGCGCTCGAGAGCGATCCCGCGAACCCGATCGCTCGCGCCAAGCCGGCCTGCGAGGACAGACTGCGCGCGTTCGCGAGCTCGGCGATGAGCTTCGTCTCGATGTCGGCATCACCGATCAGCGCCAGGGCAATCGCCGTTTCGCGCAGCAATTCAGGCTGGAAACGCGCTTTCGCGAGGATGGCGCGCAGCGGTGACGAGGCCTCCTCCGCACCCACGAGACCGAGCGCCATGGCCATGTGTCCGCGCGCGGTAGGGTCGCTGACGTCGGCCAGCTTCTTCAAGAGGTCTTTGATCGCGCCCTTGTCGCCCGTGAGGCCGATGCCGATCGCGATCGCGGCCGCTTGGTCGACCGCGCCGGCATCGTGGAGCGCGCGGCGCAGCGCGGAACGCACGGGACCCGAGCCCTTCTGGCCCGTGGATGCGCGCCCGCGCTCGAGGATGCCGAGCGAGATCGCGGCCCACGAGCGTTCGCGACTCTTGCCGCGCACGAGCCGGTCCATGAGCATCGTTTGCACTTCGGACTGCACCGCGGACGGATCGTCGGACGATCCCGCACGGCCCGCGACCTGCGCCAGCGAAACGAGTGCGAAGAGTCGTGCATGCGCATCCCGAGCGTCGAGCGCGCGCTTCAACGTGGCCCGCATCGCAACGTCCGCGGCGTCCGCATCGCAGTCGGCGAGCCGACCGAGCCCGATGATGGCGCCGCGCACGACGCCGTCGTCCTCGCGTTGCTGTCGGTCGAGGACGAGCCCCAACTCGCGCGCGATCTCGGCGCGCAGTTCCGTCGGTGCATCCTCGCCCAACCGCGCCAACGCGTCCGGCGCATGTGCGCGCGCGATCGCGGGGCGTTCGTCGTCGGCGAGCACGCGTAGGAGCAGTGCCGCCTGTGCAGCGCGCGATCGCGGCTCGAACATGGTCGCGGCGGCTGGACCGCGCGTCCGTAGCGAAACCCGGCCTTCGTCCGCGCCCATCGGCACGATGCCGAGCGCGATCACGCACGCCGCTTGCAGATCGGAGGATGCCGTTCGCCGCGAGTCCTCGAGCGCACGCGCGATGTGATGAGCGACGAACTCAGGCACTTCCTGCCGCTCGGTGCGCGCAGCCGCGACCGCCAAACCGTACGCCGCGAACGCGCGCGTGCGCGTCGACACGCGTCCTCCGGCGAGCTTGCGCCCCTCGTCGTCATCGTGCAGCAAGTGCGCGAGCCCCGTCAGCCCGCCGATGTTGCGCAGGATCCCGAGCGACGCTGCGGC
>Ga0163148_10001433_pt1 | contig 30956 bp, 16 predicted proteins | sample OliLakLV19MP7P2_FD_148606 | JGI IMG/M metagenome (GOLD analysis project Ga0163148, IMG submission 148606) | Freshwater microbial mat bacterial communities from Lake Vanda, McMurdo Dry Valleys, Antarctica- Oligotrophic Lake LV.19.MP7.P2 | ecosystem: Environmental > Aquatic > Freshwater > Lake >... | reverse complement strand
GGGTAATAGCGCCAAAATATGGGGATACTATTTCTCTTCCAACATATGCTGGCTATTGGCCTTACTACTAGTGATTGTAATAATGGCAATTTTAGGAGGTGTGTTTGATGCGGGGCTAAACAACGGATGGTCTTCACAAGGGTCCAGACGTCTCAATGACCGCCATGTTCCGATATCTTCCGTGCACTCCGGTAATATTGACTTGGGTGTTCCAACGTTTTCCATACCTTGGACCAATTCTTCATCAATCACTCCCGCCATTTGGAATGGGCGCGTTTTTTTTGCTTCCTGGAATGGTTCAATTGCTGCCTTAGATGATCACACAGGAGAGGTCATTTGGATAAAGAACATTTGCATTGATTATTATGGGTTGAATCCAACTGATTGTAATAATTACGTAACCAATAACGCGTCGTATTACACTGTTGCAACACCCACAGTGTGGGGGTCAAACATAGTAGTCAGTGTCATGAGACCTGCTGAGATTTTAGTACTCGATCAAGCTACTGGTGATTTTGTCAAAAAAGCAACTATTACATCGAATGCTAGAGCCATACTGAGTCAGTCTGGTACAGTTTGGGATGATTCCCTTATTATTGGTACCAGTATCGGGGAGCAAGACTCATTTGTAGACTCTTACTCAGGGTGTACCTTTGTGGGAGAGCTTGTACGTTGGGATTTAGAATCGAACAACCTAATATGGCGAGTGAAAATGTCAGATCCTATGAATAATTATCCACTTATGCCCACTGGGTTCAGTGGAATGCCAATAATGGGTTCAAGTCCAGCCTTCTCCGTGACCCAGGGATTAATTGCAATATCCGTGGGTTCTTTAATTTGTAAACCCACATGGTACGCGGCATGTGAAGCTCTCATCAATTGCACAGCGAATGTATCATCTTTAAATTACACCCACTATGCTAATTCTTACGAAGAATGTCACAATAATGGCACTGCTGCAACTGCTTTATTCAATTCCATTGCTGTTTTTGACTATGAAAATGGTGCTCTTAAATGGCACGAAAAGCTACTCGGACATCGGGCATGGAAATTTGCATGTCTTGGCTTTAATAGCACCACTCCCTGCCTACAAACAACTGGCGTGTCAGATCCCTCAATACCGTGTTTGTTTAAGGACAATCCTTATAGTAATTGCCCGACTGAACACGAGAGTTGTAGCAACGTTTACGATTGGGTAAATGACCCAACATTGCAAATACATTCCAATGGTGAGGAAACCCTTTACGTCATGCAACATTCTGGAATCATTTATGCTTTCGATTTTAACAATGATGATATTAGTATCAATACAAACGGATTACCATCACACTTCAAATGGGCAAGAGCTGTTTCAAAGGGCCGCGGTGGGGGAGGAATAGCACTCAATAGACATGCTATATATTTTTCCATACATCCCCCATCGATACAAACATTTGGCCTCCAAAATTGGACATCGAATGACAACCAAACTACGTACTGTGGTGGATGGGGAGCACTAGAAACAGCCAATGGATTACCCATTTGGTATACAGTGCACCCCTTGTGTAATGCCAAGTATATTGACTGTACCTTTGGCGCCGGTATTAATTCAGTAATTACTGACCTTGCTGGTTCACGCAGCGCTCCCACTGTGACCAATGACTTGGTGTTTGGTACTTCTATTGACACATCTAGGGGTATTTTCACTTATGATTATTTGACCGATGATGACTATTGCGGTGGTTCAGTGTATGCATTCCAGGCCCACACTGGTCAATTGTTGAGTTCCTATGATACAGGGGAGCCATTTTATAAACAAGGAGTATCATTACATGATCGGTGTATTTATGCTGGATCTGGAGGTAATCCAACTATGCTTCAAGCCCAAGGAGATTATTTAGTTGGATGGTGCGTGGAACACGCCTGATGTGGATATATACAAGGGCTGAACAAATAAAAACAAATAGATTAATTTTGTTGTGCATATATTAAGAATAAATACATAATGTCACCATGCCTTAAGTAGTTAACTAGCATAAACCTTCAGTTTATAATAATATTAGTCAGTACCATGTCTAAAGTACCATTCAATCCACTTATCACTGTCAACAATTCTGACTTTAGGGCATTATTCTATGTGGGTGGACTGGCACTGTCTATGCTTTATGCTGGAGTATTTATAGCCTATTTGATGTTAGTGGTCATGAGAACCCAGTTTCTTTATGGCATTTATCGTTGGGATGGGGGACCCGGACCTTTGATAGACGATCGTTACTCGTATGCTTGGTGGTTTCTGATGCTCAACAACCTCCGGGTATTAGCATTACCTGGTCTGATATGGGTATTTCAAAACCTCAGCGTCCGCGTCAAAGCTCTCATGGTTTACGCAATGTTCGTGTTACTCTCGGTATTAGATTTTGTATTGCTCATGGTCTGGCTCATTATGCAGTGTTTCTTTTGCAACAATGGGATCTTCAGAAACGGTCTGTGTGACACTGTGGACACTACAGCCTATTGCGGTGCATTCTGGAAAGATCAGCCCGATCTATGCGCTCCAGGCGCCGACCCTCCGCTCGTAGCTCAATGCGATTTGACAACCAATCCAGCTTATATCAATCTTATTTATTTTACCTTGGGTTTTTTTGCCCTAGATATCATCATTGCACTGTATTTGTGGATAATCAGAAAGATTACATATTCAATGGCCTTGTCTGCTCGAATGTACGGATACTCCTATTAACAGAGCGCCATGGGTCAACCACATGACCCTGTTATTGTCCTCACAGAGGCAAATTTCATTTTTCGTCAGTTTAATAAATATCTTCGGCCGCACTTGTTCATCATTGGGTCTGTTCTAATTATCAACAAATTAAAATAATAATTGACATATCATTAATAACAATCAATTGTTATTAATCATTTGGCAATGTTGAGTCAGCGTTATAATTCATACCAAGTACCCATTCTGATTCCATTCATTACCTTCCTGTTGATTCTTTTTATAACATGTCAACAGTTACAGGAAGTGAACCAAATGAATGTCATTTATAGATACACTTACCAGGAGCCTTATTATAGTCCAGGTACATTAACCTCTGGTCGAGACTCTGCAGTTTGGTGGGGCGAGTTATTGGCCGGCCGGGCAAGATTTGTGTTTATCGTGCTGACAATACTGCGCATGGTGTATTTCAATAGTACGTGGACATACAATTTCCATTGGATTTCAGCGTTGCTCTTTATGTGTTTGGAATTGCTCAATATCATCCTGCTGGGCATAGAGCTTGACAAATGTAACGAAGTTGTAAACAACATGTGTAACGATTACAGATGGTGCGGTGTGGCCGGTAACGTGGGTTCTGGATGTCCAGCCAGTTACTGTCAAGTGTATAACCTGGCAGAGTGTATTGATGGAAATATTACAGCTTGCACAATTACAAACAGTACTGGTACCCTCACACAATGGTCTCCGTCAGTGACAAAGTATGATTTGAGCTGGAATACTGAATTCACAATATCCTTTGCAGCATCATTAGCTATGTTGATACTGGGTATCTTCATTGCGGCTCTCAGTTGTGCTATTAATCCGCGTGCAAAGAAGACAGATTATACCACTGAAGAAGATGACGATACAGCAGCTGATGATAGGTACTCCTCGAATAATTCAGCCAATGGTCAAAATACAAGAGATTTGTCTGCATATCCGCCCAAATAAATGTTCCTTATTTAAATCAATTCAATAAATATTAGGCCTGGAATTGTGTTATTTATTAAATAGTACAACTGTAGATGAGTCATGATAGCACATCTCGTAAGAAGCCTCGGAGATTACCAACTTTGAAAACTAGACCGGAATTTAAACAAGTAAAATTCTCTTCAATTGCTACAAATACTCCACAGGGTTTTACAAGTCAAAATGGACACACTATCAACAACAGTGACCAACACAATCACCACCAATCTGATAACAACTCTCAGGACTTGCAAATGACTCATCAATCCAATGATAATGATGATTGTCAGCATCCGCCAGCAGTAACAGTCGCAAGGTGCCCCAGAGTATTAGGATTTTCATGTATAGGTTGCAAATGGCATATCTGTGGTTGTAAATGTACTAAATATTCCACATCACGCTCAGATCAAGAGCCATTTGACTACATACCTGAAGCCAACCGGCACAACCCTGGGGAGTGTTGTCTCAATGTGAAAGTAATGAATCCGGTAATCCGAGTAACTGGTTGGTTATATAGTCACCCATTTTGGCGCATTATGTGTGCTGTAATAATATTGTTACTCAATGGTATAATGTACATTGAAGATCCTCAGACCTACAGTAACACAAAGGTTACTTTGCCGTTAATCGGTCCGACGTTTAATTTTTGCTTCAAAGGGTACCCGAATCACGTGTTAAATGCTAAATGGCTGGGTCTAAAAATAACACTGTTGATACTAGTTCCGATAGTGGGTATGCTGACAGGTGAGTATGTTATAAGAAGAGTGATCTTCCAAAGATTATTGAACTTGAGAGGATTTAAGAGATCTAAGGGATTATTATTTTGTGCAGGCATATCATTGATGTTGGGACTTTGGTTGGCGTCTGTCATATACAGTGTGATTCTTTCCTACAGAGAGGCGTATTGGATGGGGATTATGCATACCTTAACTGAACATGATTTGAAAAACACACATGTTACTCCAGAATCATTGGACCAAAACAGTGATGGCTGGTGCGATGACATTTCTCTGCTCTTATATGACAAACAATCCAAACGATGGACTGCAATCGAAGCTGATTTGAGCAGGTCTATACCAAGTAATATATTGCCCTTGTCAAACGGACTGTTTTCGCTACTTGCTTTTTATGCTACCTTATTGGGGGACTGCTACACTCTGTTTTCAGTTACTGATTACATATTGCAAGATTTACGTCATTATAAAGGATGTTGGATGGTATGGAAGCGCACCTGCTGGCCCAGAGTTAGAATACCATTCTTTTGGATATATCAGATGATATGTTTAACTCTGTTGGTGATGCACGGGGCTTACGTAGTCAATCATGGGGGAGGGCATTTATATTGGCAAGGAGAAATGGTGCATCATGCTAGTACTACTGTCAATAATGACAATAGTCACCAGGATGCCACTGAGACTATCAAGTCGCCAAATGATGTGTCTATATCTGCAGTGGCCAACTATTGCGAACAGTTTATCAAAACAAATGCAGATAGTATCAAAGTGGATAATTACTATTGCTATTTGGTACTGTGGAACTATACTAACATCTGTAATCCAACTATAAACACAACTATGGAAGAACCTACATTCTGTGAAGTTGCCCATAATGCTACTTCTTCACCACCAAGCCCAACTTGGTTTGTTGATAATATATATTTGACATTCATCAAGTCCAATCTGGATTGTTTACCGTACGAACTTGGGAACCAGTGTTATTCAGGAGCAAACGTGTCAGGTGGCCTAAATTATGTTAAAATGTCACAAAATGACCTTAGTAGGTACTTTTCTGACTCACACCTGAGTAGTCAATGTCAGCGGACAGCCCGAACTGACATCTCGGATCATATATTATTGACTCATGGTCCCAATTATAGTGATGCCGTTTTGACCAGATTATTTGATACTATTATTGGAAAAAAGATGTCAGAAACCTCACCTAATGATATAATTTCACGGATCCCATGTCAACAATATACCCACAGTTCACCGCCTTCGATAATTGCTTCACACATTATGCCATTGTCTGATTATTACAAAGGCCAATCGCACATACTTAAAGCCAGTCATACATTTGTCCCACAGAGGGGATGCTTCGGATTGTCGGAATATGGCAGAGTGTGCATAGCCTCTCTTATCTTAGTTATGAATATCATACTTATCACCCAAGATATTGATTTCCCACATTATCGACCAGACTTGTCTGATGACGACGCTGACGACTGGGTACGCATACCAGCATTGAATAGACCCTATATGTTTCAATATCCCACGGATTTAGTCACGCACGATGATGTAAGCCACATTATTAACTCTGACACGGTTGCAGGCGATCCTGAATATAAAATTAGAATATCTCATGATATTTTTATACCAGGACTATCCTGTTCAGAAATCCATATGCCTGGTGCTCCTGAGATTTTCAGTGGTCTATTGAGTGGTTTTTTGAGTTTGTTGCAGGTGTTCACGTTTGGTTTTTGGATATCTGTTTTTAACTCAGCCAAAGGCGCCCTTTGCAGGTGTAAGTGTTATATTGTGCGAAAGTTATGCAACCCTGAAGTGGACCATAGCGACACGGTAGATGGAAACGATGCTTGGTTTGAGCGCAGTGATGAAGGAACTGTGAAGTTGGACAACCTAACCTCATTGTTTGCAAGCAGTTCTGACTCAGAACAAGGTTCTTTTGAAAGCTCTGTTACTGTGACTAGTTTAACCGGTGGCGAATCTAACGAATCGTCCATATATATTCGCAAACAAGCTAGGCCATTTGCTGATGATGAAATAGACAAAATATTGGATGTTTCTGCAGGTAATTATTCTAAGATAAACTATCGTAATAAAGGCAAGAGCGATTCAGCAATCACTGCCAGATGGCTGATTTACACAATATTATTCATGACCATTGGCTTAGACACTGTGAATTTGTACTCTCAACTGACAAATACTCCGGCATCCTATGGACAGCTATTGGACAAAGATGGCTATTTACATCCTGTCATTGATTATGAACTCACCAGGAATGAATATTTTTCCGATAACACAGAACAAGCTAAGCATACAAATTTTATGTACTACAGTTTGGAAACTATGTGTCCACAAGACTTGACAACAGATGACCAGGACTACTTGAATGATAGTCAGAGTCATCCCGAACACATTGGCATCCGATCAGGCTGGCTAGATTACGTGTATTTACCAAGGTTCACATCCATTATGCAGTATGTTAATGGTTTCTCGGCAATCAACGTTCAATATGACGATTACATTCGTCAAAAACGTGAAATTATTACTCCTAATGGGCCTGATAATATACACGATACACCCACCACAGTGTATAGCTCCCAATCTCACACCTTTGAAGATTGGCAAACATCTATACCGGATCACTTACCACAATCACCTTTAAATATAACACAAATGCTATTATCACGACCTAGATTCACTGGAATCGTGTGGGAAAGCCACATAGAGTCTAAGACTACTATCAATGACTCCCTATTAGATATGCATTATTTTACTGGACATCAGTGCAAATGTTTCATAGCTCACAGTTTGATTACCGACGCTTTATTTTCTAACATTGAATCAGAAGGTTCAACTACAACCCAACATTATGAATCAGATGCCCTCAAAGTAAATTTTGATAAAACTCGTGGTGGGCTCAGTGAATGTTACTTTGGCGATAACGTTACCAGTATTGCCACTGCTACATTCGATCCTACGAGTTACATATTATTTCAAGGGAACTTGGAAAGCTCTAGGACTTGCAATAATATAATAGTATATGAATTGGTACTTACCCACTCAGAATATCTGGCGTTTTTAACAAGTGTACAATGGTTCCGCTCCAACAACACTGAAGCACTAGACCCAGATGACAATGCTGAAGTATTAACACTGATCAACCAGATACTTTGGTTGTATCCTGATATAGAAGAGTACAGCCAATATGCGGATATGGATATTCGGTGTTCTAGTTGTTTACCAAAAGATACTATGACACCTAAATCTCAAACATTCAATGCTGTGGATAAGATGGTCAAACTGCATTATACAGGCATGATGATTGTAAATGATATAGCAACACTGTCCAGCTGGCCAGCAGTGGTGTTCAATGTGTCTTGTCACGCCCCCAGTCTTACTCATATCAATGCAACACAACCTGATATTATTACCAGCATATCGCTGGATACACATGTATGCTTGACTACAATCGGTCGTCTCAACATCCGATTCAATCACAGAAACTACTTAAACATGGTCATAGTGAGCACTGTTACATGGATGTTTGTAGTAGCTGTAATGATGCGTATTTGGGTAGATGCTGTCTATACTTCTCTTTACAAATGGGAACTCAAAGCATATGTGGACATGATAGACAATGGTAAGTGCACAGACTATGTACAAGTGCAGCCAAATAATAGACTAAAAACTAGTATATTGACATGTTGCAGAATCATCCACTGTAAAAAACGACCTCATATAAACACTAAATCTAAACTACACAAATATCATTCTAAATAAACAATTGTTCTAATAGATGGCTTATTTTATTTGAAAATTGTATACTACTTACATTGTCTAGTCAGAAAATAAGCACTGCATTATTATATTTGTTTGTTTTTGAAGAAATTCTGTGATGGAGTTGCAAGGTTAACTACTGATGTTTCATAGTACATAGCTGAACCTTGCTCTCCCTGGTTATGTTGATTTACAACATGTCTATGATGTGCTGATTGGTCGCATGTATATACTGATGGGTCCTGAATGATAATGTGATCACCATCTCGACAGGCGGTGTCATCCTTGTCTTTGTTGTTATCATACCACCAATTGTTCTTTGTTTGTCTCAGGTAGTTCCAACCACCCTGTATCCAATATCCGGGCCACCTATAAAACATTGTAGGTGGCACCCGTGCACCATTACAATGGATAGTCATTGGAACTGCGGACGACGTGGATGCTGAAGCTGATGCTGATGCTGATGCTGATGCTGATGCTGATGCTGAAGCTGAAGCTGAAGCTGATGCTGATGCTGAAGCTGAAGCTGAAGCTGAAGCTGAAGCTGATGCCGCTACCAAAGATGTTGTGGGAATAATACGTCGCTTACTGCCGTACCAATCACAGAGTCCAACACAACACAGTAGTATGAATATAGCCAGAATAACTATAACTAATATGATGGAAAAACCCCAATAACCACCCCAACTTGTACCAACCCAATGGTTAGTATTCATGCATCGACCATATGAATGGTCCCAATACTGCATTGAATTACAATATAATTTAACGCCCACACCTTGTTTTTGTTCATAACCATGAGCTGGTATATGATAATCAAATTCTGAACCATACATATTGTTATTGACTCTATCATTTTGATAATCGTCATCTGTCCAATCTGTAGTGTCAGCGGCCATGGAAACTGCCCGACGAATAGTGGGTATATTTGACACTTTTGGTATCAACTGCCAATAAATAGTGAACCTCACATCACAAGATTCATCCGTGGCAGTGTTGCGCTTATTGCCCAAGGCTTCTTCGGAGGTTACCCAGAGTTGTTGCTGTCCATCCCAAAACCAATTAGTTTCCGAGCCATCTTTTACAACTGGGTCGCCATTTGAACCCAATCCATTGTATTGCCAATCATAAGTAGTCACTTTCAGACAGTTGGGCTTGTACAGTGTGAAACTAATGTTGGCGTAACATTGTCCTCCTGGATTGTTCAACACAATGGCTTGATAAATAGTGTTAATATGCGCGCTGTCAATATCATATATTATATCATGTTGCAATGTTACTCCAGTTGGCGGAGTAGTGGATAAATCTGCGGCCACGTTGTAACTAATCAGAACCTTTTGAACAACCAAGTTGTAGGTTGAACATACTTGGTCTGATAGATTAGGTTTGAGCTTTAAATAGATTCGGTCACAATCTTCAAAGGTTGACCATTGATCACAAAGTTCAGTGGGTGCAGGAATACATGGGGATAGATCTGGGGTTCGGTGAATGGTAATCAGTCCAGTCAACTCCGAGTCTATAGTCAAATATTTTAATTTTGAACAAGGATTTGTAACATTCACAGATAATTGAGCGCTCGCTTTACATGTCCAGAATGGCTTATCTTGCAACTGATGGTCAAAACCCAAATTGAAAATGTAAGAATCCCAGTCTACAAAGAAACTACCTTCCAACAAGTTCATAATTTCCATTTTAGTTTGGACATCCAAAGGGGCAACCTTAATCATCCAAACCTGACAACATTTTTTATAAGTGCCAGCTGGATTACAGTCGTCTGGGTTTCCCGTCAGCATGGTCATTGTTGTTGTAACCTTGCCCGGGAGTCCAGAGGTGTGGTTTTTGAACACAATGGTTGGGTTGGCCAATTTTACCCATTTTTGGTTCATGTCACCAATAACTTGGGCACATGTTCTTATAATGAATATAACGTCACCACCTTGTGTGCAACAGGTATTTAACCAACCTGATGTAACTTTAATAGATGGACCGTCAATGTTCTTATTGACCTGGACCACTATGGAGCTGCACCCTTCATTATTTTCGTCTATTTGATAGCAACAAACCAATGAGGACATTGGAGATTCCCCTTTGGATTCATAATCAACGTCGATTGGAGAAGTGCGAGTAATAGACCAGGCCCCAGTGTATCGATATGTGTCGTTTGGTAAAACAGTGCGCAATACTAATCCTGAATCACCATCTGCATCCTTGCATTGATATAGACTTTCAGCAGTGACTTGTCCATAAAACCTTATTTGTCTCACACCAGGTGACAATGTCGATGGGTCTGTCCAACCAATGGTCCAATTCACCAGTGAATTGGAGACAAACTCTGCCGGGTTCCAAAGATGCGCGGTATCTGACCATATACTGTACAAATCGGATTTCCTATTGTCACAGCTGCCTCTGTTGCGAATCTTGTCATTGTAAGGGGAAGGTGCGATGACAATACCCATAGGATCAGAGGGATATTCATAATCAATATCAAACTCAAATTCGTACACTTTGGGGCCCTTGGTTCGCACACAGCATTGCATGTTTTTCTCCAAACGGGCTATAATTGGCTCAGCACAGGTGTCTGGATCGTTGCAGCCCACTGGACCGCCACCATCATCGCTGAAATCTGAACAAGCATAATTTGAGTCAACTGTATTGGGTAGACACACTCCACACTTGTCATAACGAGTGGCGCATTTCATACAAAAGTTGGTGTTTATCCGCAGCGTAGATTCTACTGGATAACGTTCAGCAAAAAACATATCAACAGTGTAATTGCGACCGTGAATTAAATTCAGAGTGTTTAAATACACAGTTTTGGTGATGATTGGATGTACTCCACCAATGTCGACAACTAACTTGTTGTCTATAAATATCCAACCATCGTCGTCTGTGCCATAAGTGATGCGCATGGCATTACTTGAATTGTACGTAAACCACCCGTGATGCTCGCAAGTGAAAAAGTAATTGTGCAAAGGTGGACTGTTGTCGAATGGAAAGAAATTGCCACCGCCATATGTTCGGGAACCATCCAACTCCTGATGGGCTAACAACATCACTCTCTTTTTCGTTATTACATCTATTCCATCTCTAAACCACCTGTCAAAATTACCTTTAGTGGTAACCGACGGGTTGTTCATTGGACCAGGCAACGGATTCCACAGTGGTTTTCTGGAGGAAGTGTTTAAATTCACCTCCACAATGTCTGAATCCAATCCAGTAATCAGCATTTCCATATCTGGAAAATCACGGCTGAAATCTCGACATGTCCAAAGCATAGTATATATCCCATCATTACACAAATTGTCAGTGCTTGGCGGTGGGGGTGAGGGATTACAGTTATATCCACAGTCTGGACCTGGTGGTGGTTGTGGGACACAATGATCACCTATACATCCAGTTGTTGATGTTGGAGTTGGAGTTGGAGTTGGAGTTGGAGTTGGAGTAGGAGTAGGAGTTGGAGTTATAGGTCCACAAGTAGGTGGACAATTCCAGCAAGTGGGTATCCCACAATACCAACAAGGTATGTTCGGCGGGCATATATTGCAAGGAGGAGGCCAATATGGAATACATGGAGGTATTCGGCAGGTGGGGCAGACTGGTGCCGGACAATAGTAACAAGCTGGCTGATTACAAGTAATACATGGTTTCGGTGGACAAAACGCACATGCAGTACAATTTCCAGTCGGAGTCGGAGTCGGAGTCGGAGTGGGAGTAGGAGTGGGAGTGGGAGTGGGAGCTGACAGCATGGTTGTTGAATCAACGTCAACTATGTAGTCAGAGTGAATACATAAGCAATTGTAATATATTTTGTTATTGTCATGTGTTGTGCCAGGATAAAAATCACCGCGATCCAAATAGGATTTTACTGATTCAGTGGCCACACATATTTTTTTGATAGTGTTACGATCAACAATATGGCACAAACATGTTATGCCTGTATTATAACCATCGTCGCACTTTTCCATCAATGCTAGATCGGGTGACAGTGTTTGGCGCTTATTGGTCATCACATTATCTCCATAGTCTCCTCCATAGTATTGTGTCCAATACTTGGAAGGACACATGTACAACCCAATATTGTCCAGGTACAGTATCTCTTTGGCTGCACTTGGATTAGAAATGTCTATTACCAGAGAATACACTTGGTCTTCCCGCACATCCTGTTGTGTGAAGTTCCGCATTTTTAGAGATTCCATGGTAGCTGTAGTATTCAAGTGTAAATGATGAGTCAGTTCACTCCAGTGTACTGAATACTTATTTACTTGCAAATCTGAGGAAACAATCTTGGTAGTTTCATGTAACAGGATCATTTGTTCAGTTACTGTAGTTGTTTCCGAGTCCTTGGAATACCTATAAGTTTCTTCCAACAAATATATCGCAATGTGAACAGAAGAAGAAGCCACATGTCTGTCACCAACCATGATACCGTGGTTCAAATGTATGATGTAGTTACCACTTAAAACTGGCAAAACTTGATGAATTGAGCTGTTAGGTCTTAATATGGAATGACATTTTGCACAATACTCAGCATCGCAAGATTCATAGTCCGGAATAGTTATACCAGGATTTGAATGTGTAATTACATGTTCTTTTAGAAGCTTTACACATTCCTGAACTACCAAGAAGTATCCAGAGTTGTTAGGACTGGACTTAGTCGTTGGTGTGCGAATAGTTTCAGAGTTTTTAAAGGGTAGTTTTTCTCGTACAGTCCATTGTCCAAATCGAGACCCGTGTGCCATGTGAGTTTTAACAATGACACCTATATCATGTAAACTAGTCGTAGTTTCAGTTTTTTGCCAGCACTTGGTAGTTTGTTCATGTGTGTTAAATGATTCACAAGCAGTAGCTGTTACCAACGGACCCATGTTACCGTCGGAAAAATCGTATAATTCAATACACTGTTGTTCAGTTAAACACAGTGTATCATCGCAAGGAATAGTCACAGCGGCGGTAGATTGCTGTTGTAAATACCTACCCTGGACTATTGGTAATTGAAGTGAGTATATCAAACACATAAAACATAAGTAGCTCATCATATTACGTTGTGTTAATTGATACATGGGTATCCGAGACAAGTCCCAATCTTTGATGTTGTTGTTATTTGTCACCTGACCCCCTCGGGATGTATCCATACAGCCTATGACCTCTAAATGTAAAACCAACTTCAGTATAGTGATTCATTTATTTTATTATTAGTTGTTGATAAATGATATTGTCACATATGATAAAAACTATTATTTACAAAGCCTTGGGTGAGGCTAACACTAATAATAATACTTATCTATATTATTATTATTCATAATGAGCCCTATATTACCCACCACAAAACCATCGACAACATGTCTCGCAAAACCGGTAACAAAACCGGTAAAAACACACAGATCGTACATTCCTATGGTAACTACAAATGTAGGCCCAGCTATAGCACGTTTAACATGCAGAACACCCCCTGTAAACGTGATACCCGGGCAAGACTGAGTCAATGGCAATTAAAACTACAATGTTTGCCGTTATTTGATGAAATAACGGACATTATATTTTGCCATTTCGATCATCCCTGCACTTCTGTGGCCTTCAGCTGTGTTTGTAAAGCGACACGCAATGTTTTCCAAAAGTTGCACGAAAAACTGCTTGTGGACTATATAACTGCTTGTTGGGATTCCGACGGTGCTTTCTTTACAAACACGGTGATGCGAGTTTCAAGGCTCAAAGATCTACGATATATACAAGTACTTGAATTGGGCGATGGCACAAATTGTTGCAGGTTGAATTGGGATTGAAGTGTCAATCAAATAAATTATATATTTATCAACTTTCTTGGTGGTAGTTTTATGGTTTATAGATATGTATATGTTTTATTGACAATAATAGTTGTATGGACCATGAGTACAGGCTTGTCGGTAGATAGTTTCTTTCAACGATCTGATTGTACTAATGTTGAAGCCGGGGATATTGAACTTAAAATATGTTTTACCCGGGATCCTTTGCAGTTGCTGGATACTCACATAACTGATACCTGCAAATCAGTGGACACCATATTACTTGATACGAACATGTCGCCCACGGTTAGAACAAAACTGCTGGCTTTGCAACAACAGATGAATCATATGCAGTCTTTGGCAAACTGTCCTGCTTTGCTCGATATAGGCTTCACCGTAAACTGGCGTGTAAATCTGGAACTATTATCTGTTGTTCTACCACTATCATCAAACTTATGGCACCTGATTCAAATCGGCGCGCGTTTAGCAGATAGACACGCCTTAAACATTTGTGACAAGACCTCCACCAATACACACCAACAGAGTATTTATATTCCTCGAACATATAAACCGCTAATGTTAGAATCTAACTACCTGTATCATGTTGTAATCAAATCAACATGTCCCAACTCAAAAGCTTTCGATCCATGCAGAGCAGATAGTTCCAATTATTGTTCGGCTCCCAACCCGCAGGACTGTAAAACACATATTGACATATATTCAAACTGCAATGAAACAGCAAAAATTGGGAAGGTATCTTACTTTAACCACCGAAAGCTGCCAGAACTACGTGAAACACGATATGCCCAGGTGACGTTACCCCCAGAGCTCGAACATGTAACCTCAAATGTAGTTATAGGGTTAATCAAGGAGTTGGATTATGAGATTTCAAACCATTGGCTCTGTGTAGCCAATAGTACAGGCTTCAATGTTGACTTATCACATCACCAACTGCTAACCAGTGAAGAAAAAGTGAAGCTTCTATTACTATCTGATTATTTCGGATTAAATCACTCACATCAATATTATCAAAATGAGGCCGGTATATACAACTGGGATTAACTATAGAATTAACCACAACTTCTGTACAAATAAACAATTTATTTGGCAAATAAATTGTTATTATACCACATACAAACTATTTATATAGTCATCAAACAAATTGGATGCGCAATCAGTATTTACACCACTGTTGTCATGATGGGAATCATTATGTATTTGTGAGACGGGGGTGTTATTCAGGAGCTGTGTTGATTTTGGAGTGTTTGGTTTATTTTTCTTTAGGGGTCCAACGTGCTCTCCATTGGTGGATATGGAGGCCCTAGGACGTTTATTATTACTATTTACAGCAGCATTGTCATTAGTGTGTATTAAACCACCTCGGTGTGAATTCGCCTTACTCCGAGCGTTCTTGGTAACATGTAGAGGTACAGCATGGTGGTACCTTGGTTGTATGTTGCTGATACTATGTAACCTTTTTTGTTCTTGTCTGTACAGAAATCTATTGGTACTGTCCTTCGGTACATTGTGAAGATCTGGATACATTGCGGCCTTTTCTACAAGATACTGGTAGGCCAGGTAACTGTCTTCTACGGACTGCACTCCCATTCCAACACCTTTTCCTGAATCAAACAAGGTCATGGATGCTCTGGGACTGTGTTGAAAGGGTACATCATCTTTCGTGAGCACGTGTTCTAAGCCCGGAAAGTAGGTGGGATTCCAATTGAGTCTGTTATCATCAGCCTCCATTTCTGCCAAGCTGATATAATTCTTAGCCAACCTTCCGTTACTGACAACATTGACCACGCGAAAGCCATTGAACGAGGTTAGTCCACGCAATGGCCTGATTTGAAGTTGCTTTTCCCCAGTAGACGAGTCAATTACAAGCACAGGTTGCTTGACTGCTTCCACTGTCAACCGGGCCAGATGAGCCATATATTTAGCGCCGTAAAAGCTTTCGCATCCCGGCGTTACCACGGCCCCAGTCGTAGATATTAAATTGGAACCACCATCTATCTTGTTGATTGATGAAGGAAACTTTGCGCTTTTTCCAGTATTCTGAAACATCATGCTCAATCTACGCAGGTCTATAGCTACACCCAATTTTACAGTGACCACTACGTTGGTAATGTTGGGATATTGTTTTGTTTTATCAAGTTTCAGACATTTATCATGATAGATAATTTCAGGTAACTTTGCATATTCCACACCCGACATGGTACTCCTGGTACCATTGGTATACTCTTTGGGGTTTTCTAGCAATGTCTTAGAAGATCCAGGATCAATACCTAATATATCGATTAAATGTCGATGTGTTTGATTCACCCAATTCAAATACATTGATTGATATCTTAATAACAATCTAAGCCTTTGCAAAATGATTTAAATTATTATATTAAAATGAGGTAACACTAAAATAATAACATAGGATTTATTTACTGGGATATAGAGTTATGCGTGCTTGTGTTAACCGCATAAACTATTAAACAAACTTTATTAGCCTGCTTTATGCATCATTATTGTCATTATCTTTCATTTTCAAGTTATGGTGTCAACGAGACAACTCGTATGGAGGACTGTATGTGCCATTACATTTTGGGAAAATAACAATGTCTAATTGAGTGCTGAAGCGACATTGTTGGTTACCACCGCCAGCTTCTTCATCCAACGAAAAGCCATAAAGTCTGCGCCCATGACTTCGCACCCAAGCTGAATAATCATTTTGGTGCAATCCGTATGAATACGGATCAGGTGTACTATCGTTACACGTGGAGGTTTTTGTTTTTTCAATCACATCTATGTGAGTTGTGCATTCTGTCATGTTATTGGGCCGAGTGTCGCAGGTGCTACCAAGACACTCGGTAGAGTAGTTACCTGGCTCAAAATCTTCACAGCGGAATCCCAAGCAGCTTCCTGTAATACATGGAATGAAACACGTTGCACCAGGCTCTCCTGAACAACTGATTGGTCTTTTTGCGCAAGATAAGCCATGGTTGGGCGGATAATATTCATAATCTGGAGTGAAACATAATCCCCTATTGATCGCACTGCATTGTGGACCATCCAGTCTAGAATATATATCACGCGAACCATCCAGCAAACAATGGTTTTCTAATAGAAATTTGCCAACACAACCGTAGATGACGTTTGTAGGGGTGCTCACCAACAGTGGTGTAGTTGAAGGACATTGTGGTACATGAATGTCGTCGGGATGTTCCACACAACTGCGATAATAGTCCAAGAGCAGTTGTGTTATATTGAAGCCATTGGCTATTTCGTCTAATTTATGACAATACTCGTCCCAATGAGTTTGATTGACAATATTATAACCCGTGGACTCACAATATAAAAATGACGATTGGCAGCGACCACCGACGGCTGTTTGGTCAACAATTTGTGTGGGGCACCCGCTTAGTGTGTCTTCAATATTAGAACATGCAATGTAGGCTTTACCACAGGGAGAGCCTCCACCACCATTTTCAGTATTTCTTGGATCATATCCACCATAAATGTACACCGGTAAGGTTAAACTGTCCACTCCAGATAAGTCATAGTCTATGAAGGATTGATTATCTGGATCATTATTTAACACATCCAGAGTGAATTCCAGCAATTGAGCATAATTATTACTCGGACTCCAGGGTAAACCACCAGGACTTTGTATCCTCATTAAATTGCCCGACATTTGCACAGGCATTCCAGCTGGATAGAATGCGGTCCTCAACATGTCGTGAATATGAGGATCTTCATAATACACGTAGATACGCCCACCACTCAGAAACCCACCGGCGGTAGTGTCCTTTTTAATAGTGTAGGAAAATAGTTGTTGGGGCAACACTGGTTGGGCGTCCACGTACACGTAGTCGTATGCTAGGTCGAATCCAAACAATGCCATTCTAGCATTTGCATTGACTGTGACTGTTATCCAAACAGTAACATTGGTAGTGTTAGCATGGGGACCATATCCCCCGTCGTTGTAGAAATTGAACACTGCGTAACTATCATCCGTGTGAAGGGGATGTGGAAAGGTGTCGTACAGCGGTTCATCGGTGAGCGAGCATTGGCAAGTGTTGTTAAAAATAGGTGGTATTTCCGTAACTTGCATTCCCCATCCGTCACCGTCAATATTGCCACAATCATTAGTATGACTTAAGTTTCTGCTAAAATGAGTGCGATGTATCGGCGTCAGCGATGGATCGTCGGGAACTGCGTTACAAAGGGATGTATCACAGCACCTGCTACTTTTAAACTGTGAAAAGCCGGTTTTATGATGTTTGGTGGTGTCATTGTGGTTCCAGTCCAAAGTGACATTTGAGTTGTTGTAATAGGAAAGTCCTGTTAAGCCGAACCAATCACCATAGTTAAAAGGTGAGTCATAGTCTTTGTAATAGCAGGATTGGCAATTTGAAATATTGGAACAATAAAGTTTCAAATAGTTGCCATGTTGAACCCATTTGGAGTGACATTGTGGATATTGTTGGGTACAATTAACTATGCGCGGAGGATAATGTGTGTTGTTTGGGTGTGTAGAACCTTGCCAACATTGAAATGGCAAACCTTGATTGTAATCGATGAAAATAAAACTAACAAGCATCAGACATAATGCGACATGTGTTGACATTTCACTGATTGTGAATATATATATTATGTGTTTGTCGAATTATTGTTGATACAAAAATAGCTGTATTTTTGCAGCTTATATATTTAAGCCATCATAGTTTATTATAAATAATGCTCGGGTCACTGAGGGTCGATACTACTCAATAGTCCTTTCATACCTCGCTTTATCTAGGATGCCACAAACATTTCATTTCATTTGATCTGACTATTTTTGGGTAAACTATTTATGTAATGCACCCTATGCGTCCGTGTTTTTTATAGTGTGCCAATGAATGGCATAAACAGTTACATTTTATACAGGTGTACATAAAGTTAGTATTCACATATTCCACCACTCCCGACAATTTGGTCGTGGCGGTGTAATGATAGACCACTACAGGTCTATCGTAATGTTTTTCGAGCCACAATAGCTCTCGAGATGTAGATTTGCTCGAATAATATTCATATAAAGCAGGCAGCTCGAGTGGTTGCCTGAAGTTTAAAAGGTCATTGATTGGTCTGACACAGAGACAAAGGGAACCGAGATGATATCGCAAAAGATGATCAAATAGCGCAGCGAATGCGCTATTATAGTTCCAGTCGGCAACAAACCCCTTTTGAGTAATGTTGGGTGTAGGCAACTGGTCTATACTGGCGGTATTTGTTGCAACGTGGTGAAAACATTGTTTGTTTGAATTGCGTTGGCGAGATGACTGTATTGTAGAGGTAGTGGATTTGCGAGTTACACATGTGACATGGTCACAAGTGTTGAATGGGCACCGAATCAGTATACAGTCGCTATGGCAGTCATATATAGCGCGTTTGCAAGTTTCCCGTTTACCCCTGTTGGTAAAAAGTGCGAGCACCTGTTGTTTATAATGCCGGCGAAAAGTTTTCAAGGTGGCGTAGGTGCCCGGGATAGGCACACTGCGTAATATATTGGGTTGTTCTGTGCCAACTATAGTGGTGGCGTATTTATAGTTAGTATCTTCAGTGGCGAAATTGTGTTTGGCGTTTTTCTGACACTTTACGTGGGAGTCTAATAGCTAAAGGGAGTCAGAGGAAATCGCCAAATAGCGATGGCGATTAATAAATCGCCATAACTACAGAAATAAAACACACACAATGTGGCTGATTTTGGACTGTAATAGCTTAGCATCTGTTTTGCTGGAGCTGGCACGGTTGGCGCGACATTTATAACAAGGACAGAGGTATACCATTTCGGTCATGGTCCAACACGTGCAACCGTCATGGAAACTGGAATTTATAAAAAATATGGACAGACAATAAAATATAATGGATACATTAAATAATTCACAAACTCAAACACTGTAGTATTTGGGGTTTACTAAGTCTTGCATACTGAGTCTGTCTGTTGACTACCACCACACCTACTCCAAATAGCCATTTTGAATGACAATAGTATCACAATGACTCAAGAACATCACCTTCACCGAGAAATATACGCCGAAATATCCAAACGGCTAAATATCTACAACAACTTCCATGCCAACGAGGCGTTAATTCTCAATGCCCCCTGGCAAAGCAAACTCATTGGTTGGTTGACTCTGCTCTTGCCATTTTTGGCATTATTATATTACAACATTTTGACGAGTGGAGCCATGAAAAAGCTATTTATAACCTTGCTAAGGTTTAAACAGGCAATATTGCCGAAACGCAACCTGCTACCAACTATGTCCAAACATCAACATCGGATATTCTGGTCTAAGAAAATCATGCCCACTTTGCTATTAATAGACACTCTATTTTGTGCCTTCTGTTTAGGTATATATCTCATCCCGTTCTGGTCAAACAGTGCCAGTTTTACCAATTTTCATAATCAGTCGCCTTATCTGTTCAAAGTCAACCCATCCCACGAACATTACACTAGCTTGCCCGCTGATCAAATTCTGGACTGTTGTTACAATCCAAATAATACATTTGTTAAACCCACCACTGATTGGGATTTGGTAACCATGGAGTGGTTTAGAACCTTCTATTGTATGGGAATGGCACATTCTGACGACACTGTCCGTTTTTTACTCGAGTCATCGGGATACATGGGAAATATCACAAGTAGAATAGGGTTTTCGAACACTGGGCAATTGATTACTGCTTTATATTATAATAGACTCATTGACAGTTATGTTGCAAGCAACATGGGATTACTCGTTGCCCAACATGAATTGACATTTGGTTCAAACATGCGCCAGTTTTGCAATGTTTCGCAATCCTTGACTGTGGATATCTGGTTAAAAATGAACTCCATATTGTACGGATTATCAACCAACACCAAACATCACCATCAACCACTGGCTGGATGGTTCAAAATATTTCAATCCTTTGAAACAGGGAATCAGTACGTCGCCAAAGAAATATTGGATGTTCGCACTTTGTTTGAAGGATATCAGCTCCATGGGGTTGAAGCCAGCAACCTGAGTCAAATATATTCCAAAACACTTGCTTCAGAGAATAGCCGCGCGTTATGCTGCGTTTGTTACGAGACTGCTGTTGATTACGGCTGGTCATCAGAACTCTTGTACATTTATGGGTTATCTATGATATTCTCTATTATACCGCGAAACAACGGTGGATCCATCAAGATTGTTTTGACGACACAATTGGTAGTTTTGGTGGTGATTTTGTTGGCAATCTCACACATGGTAGCTTTGTCCATTTACGATCCCTATGATATTTTGGTTCCAGAATTGAATGAGATGCGCAGATTATTACAACCCTGCATCAAACCACTTCTGATGACCACCACCCACTCCTACATAAGTCATTACATTATATTGGCTCACACCGCAGTAAAAACCATATTAGTATTTGCAGCCATGATATTTAAGCGGTTGGGTAAGATACCCGTTGGTAACAAAGACTTGTATTGAGCAATGGTTGAAAATAAACATACACACATTTGTAATGGTATTTGTCATGTCTGTCATGTACAGATGTACATTGGATCAGAGCAATGTTGATTTGTGAATCTTAGACTCTTCAAATGCATTAAACTTCTGGTGAACCCTACAATAATAAAATAATCTAACTTTTGTTATAATAAATAGTCACAGTACTATTATTATAAATTACCATGCAGGCCCAACCTAAGCCTGCAGAAAATGAAATCCTGCTGTTTATCCATTCTCAAACAGTTATTTTGTTACCCAGTTCATTATTTGCCTACGTAAGACAAAGATTCGGCAGAATTCAATCATCTGCTCATCTGTGGACCTACACCATGTTAATACTGTTGAGAAAACACATCATTACCCATTTTGGAATCTGTGGCATCCCCGGACAAAGTGTCGAGGCCAATGCCTACGAGCCCAACACCTTATCATATCAGATGAAAATGGTGTCGTTTCTAGCATCTATGGGACTATCTGGGCAAGATAACCCGCACTTAGTATTAACCCCGCTAATTACCAAACTAAAGTATTCCACTATACCTGATTCTGTTACCGATACTCAGTTTTGCCTTAACAAAATATTGGAAGCCATAGATATTACACCAGCCATCATTCGGTCAATATGGATCGATAACAGCGAAATATGCGAAGCCGAACAACACGAACTGCTACGTTTGGCCTATTTAAACATTCATGTTCAGAATGTAATAAACCAAGGCACTGCTACAGCAACAGAAGCCCGTAATCAAGTTTCTTCTCTCAGCTCCTCTGAGTTGGCAGTCAACATACTAAAACTGGCTTTGGAAATGTGGACTTTGGATTATCACATTGGCAAATGGCCACGAACTCACCCCACACACCACACAGCAGCCACCGAAAAGCCTTCACTTGACCATCTTTTCCCGAGCGATTATTATTCAGCTCCTCAAACAACCCCCATATCAACAGTTGCTATTGTCGATGATATGGACAACGTAGTGCTTATAATGCCCGCAAAAACCTATCTTACCAACAAGCTGCAGGAATCCGCCGACAATAGTTCGGGAAATACAGCATCCGCCAGGATTGCTCAAACGAAACAATCAATCAAGAAAGACATGAACCACCCATATAACCAAATGAAAATGAGCATTCTGATGAAAGAGCTGGGTTATGACGAACAAACAGCAAACTACATGTTAAAGTGGCACTGTAGATCTGAGAATGCATGCATACCATATAATTTACTGCAAGTGTTGCTCACTCATTGCGCGCTCGTTGATGACGCTGACCACCATGCGAAATCACCCAAGGGTATAGCAGCCATGGTGTCATTTTAGTTTTATCGTCATTTGATCTAACATATAACAACACAGACACTGCACTTAATACAGAATAAACACATCTTTGATTAAACGTCTATTTATTGAAATAACTTGCTCAATTACTACTAACGTAATATATCATAGTCATATCATTACAATGATACGCTCATCAAGTTCTTCGACGTTTCTGGCGCCATGACCATGTTTCTTCACAAAAGGGATTATTCAAAAGTGTTCACTTGCTGAAAAAGCCGTCTGTTAGTTTTGAAAAAAACTCATAATAGTCAAGAGGACCAGCGCATAGTACAAACACTAAAGTCTGTAAAACTTACAGACCTGTGATTAAATTAAATTATCTTCATCGGTATTTAATAATATTATTAATTGCCATTAAATGTATTTATTAAAGTTTTTGTTAAATAGTCATGTTACATTGATTTGTATCAATACCCTTCATAAAAAAAGTGATTTACTTTAATCAGATATTCTATTATTTCACCATCATTCTCAGTTTCGGATTCTTCAACATTTTCAGAATCAGTGTGCTCATTTGGGATTTCCTCCACAATGTCTCCCGACAGTCCGTCATCATTGTCACTTCCACCAGATCCCAATGGTTGACCATTCTGATTGTCATTAGATGGGTTGGGTTCAGGAATAGTATGCTCCACAAAGTCACTGATTGGGGCAGGTGTTGCACAGAACTTGTAAAGTTTGGACCCGGTAAGGTAATTACCCATAGTAGTATTGGATCCTTGCCCCACCCACATGCAATGATTGCTGTCTAAACTGCATGCAGTATGTATAGCAGCCCCAGACTCAAATGAGGACTCTACAAATCCAGTCGTAATGTTTAGAACATAGAGCCATCCTCCCACAGTGTGTTTTATTGGATTATTTCCTACATTGACTACCAAAGTACCATCTTCATAAATATCATGCAATAATATACCCATTGACGGATGTCTGACAATATCGGCCGACCCTACCAACAATCCTTCATTTTGTATTACAGTTACTGGTGCAATGCCCCACGACGTACTAGAACGGCCGTTGGATAGAGGATCACCAGGAGGCCCAGATTTATCATAGCAACCAGGGTTTGACGTTTCCCACAAAATATCGCCGTTCAATTTATCAACAGCAATCCAACCACCGCATCGTATTACAGTGTCATTGCTCAAAAGCCATGTTTTCTGTGCACTGTTACTGTGACCAGTGTACAAACGGCGCCCGTCCAAAGCCAGACCCCCCTCAAATCCGCCCAATGGACCACTAGGTACAAGATGTCTAACCCACAGCACCTGCAATGTAACCCCCGATAATGCCCACATAACCCCATTACGTTGACCGATAAACAGCACTGGTTCCAAAGTTATATCAGTCCCCGAGCCACAATACGCTTTTCTGTATGTTTGACCAGTAGTAACCTCAGCTTCCTCTACCCAGCGGGTTTCAGTACTACTTGTGCAAAATCCCATTGTTTTTGAATACGTAGAATCATCCAAGTCAGATGTTGACCTGGCATTTAAATCAGTACATTTGCAAAATGGCAAATAGTCCAATGCAAAATCTTGAACAAATTGTGCATGTTGTACCAGTCCCCTATCGCACAGTATATTGTCGACGACGTTGTTACAATATACATATTGTTCCAAGTAACTGGAGTGTCGTCTTCCTTTCAACAGGGAGCCGTCTTTCAGATTCAAAGCCACAAATGCGTTATAGTAGACGTGCGGATAATTTGTATGGCATGTTTCTGACTGGCTCAAGCTAGCCAATGAGTTTAGACAGGATACAAAAGGCTCAGGGGCATTGCTCCAGTTGCCAGTAGTTAAGTAAATAACACCACTGGCAATATCAATAGTGGGTTTTTTGCCAGTGATGGGTATACCACTCCAGGATTTATCAATGCTATTTGAGGACACAAAGTCTACCGGAGACCAAGACCATAGATTCAGTCGTTCTAATAAATGCAAAGCATGAAAGCTGCCCAGAAACACATCGCTCCCTCCATTGTGATTATCTAATTGTGTGACACCTACATAGTAAACATTGTCCACAATTCGCCCAGTTTGTTCAATTGCGGCTCGTGAACTAGCATTTAACCGGTGACGCCATATAAGCACTCCATCAGTCAAACGCAAAACTAATACATCCGCTGGCCCATTAATAGCCACCACCACATAGTTAGTGCCCCAAAAAAGCGGGGTAGATGAGACTAAATAAGTGCCAGGAGTGCTGGCAATTTCCTTATCCTCATAGTAATCCGATACAGGTTTAGCCCAGACTAATTCGAGCTCATGGATCGTAGTTTCTCTGTAAACCCGTAGGTGTCCTTCCCACGTGGAAACCACAATGTAAGAGCCACCAACTGCATATGATAAGGTTGAGCTCCCAAGATCCAGCTCTGTGGAGGGGTTTTCCAAGTCCCAGGTACTTGATATTTTGAGATCATATGAATAATGACGGTTATTACCAAAGTCCAATTGATCCAAATCAATAGTTTCAGTGCCTTCCACAGATAACTTAAATTCAGAGACTATAAACAGTAATGACAAACAAATGAAACTTCTCATGTCTGATAGTACTGTTACAATACTACACCTAGGTGATATTTAATGTATTGAATTGTATATCTTTTAATATAATAACATGACAAACTTAAATGAGAGTTTATTAAACATATATCGAGTTGGCTGGTTCTGAAAATTCTATTTTACCAATGACCCAGCGAATGGGTAATGCCATAAGACTAAGACATATGACTGATAAAACTGCCAACATTATCCGATAAAAAGATGACAGAAATGGAATAGTTTGTGACGCTATGAGAACCACACATGTAGATATCCACACCGTATAAATCACGTCATATGAATTGAATACTAATTCCAACCCATACTCATAACATTTGTTCAATTTCAATATCCTTTTCGCATCATCACTCGTCCCGTTTATTGTGTTATAGTAGCCTTTCGTCGCTACTTGTATTGGAGTAGATGACGGGGATATGGGTAATGGCTTAAAGTGAGCTAATGTATTGGATTGAGTAGACCATCGGTTAATTAAACTGTTGGTAGGCCAGCGGTTATTTATCGAATTTATTTGGTCTGTGAGATTAATAGCAATAAGAGGAATTGGAGTGTTCAATATTCTGGTGTTTGCATTATCTGGTTCAGTTAAAGCCTGATAATCATCACCTAGGACAGCAACCTCACTCTTGTACTTTTTATGCATCCATTTGAGATAGAGTGTCTGATTGACAGACCTGTACCAAAGTAACAAGGAACAGGTAACAAACCCATAAATGATAGAGCCAGCACGCAATAACGGGTGTCCAATCCTCATGGTGTAAAACAACAGCGAGGGTGTGCCCAGAAGAGTCAATTGAAACCACCTGGCCCAAAATATTTTCCGAAATCTCCAAGATTTCTCATCATGGCCCAAGTACTTATCGGCTTTTTGATGTCCAAATATGAGCCACAGAGGCCACAGTCCATATCTGGTGACAAAATGGAGAGAATCCTCTTCATTTTTCACAACAGTTGATGGATGCAATGGACCCAACCATACAGTGTCGTATTTTGCAGCCAAGTGTTTCCAAAAACTTACAGGATGAAAATGATCCATGCGGTACACGGAGGGACACCATGTATAGGAATGGACTTTACCTATCAGTATGCCCATAATCACTTGCACTGTGCCGCCAATAAATAACCCGTTGAAGTCCACTAAACATACAGGCTCCACATCGACAGTGTGATTGGTTGCCAACAGCATCAAATCACTGCCAGTTGGTTGGTCAGCTAGCAGTTCTTTGAAGTAATGCCAATAATCAAGTCCTAGTAAGGAGAACAGCAGCAGCTGCACCACCTTAATCAAATAATAGTAACATAGCACGTGTATCCAACTGCGAGTGTATAGAAAGGCGTGATATGACAATATCACATGTGGCAGCGGCCAAATGGATTCCCATCGAACAAAATTCCACAACGAACCATCAATGTCCATATTAACAAATAGACAAGTCAATTAATTAACAGACGGTACTTCAATAGTTGGATACTCTTGTTATTTTAAATATTAACATGCTCATGGCCTAGTAGAGCTAAGTTTATTATTTTGTATAAGTTACGCTGGTTACGCGTGTTTTCATTAAACCCCGTCCTGCGTGATGTCCGAAGGAAAAGAAGTCGAAGATAGACCAGCCAAACGTGCCAGAGGCAACGATGGAGAGGCTGTTTGTACAGTGCCCGTTTTACGAATTAAGAAGCTCTCGGAGCACGCTAAGACCCCTGAAAGAGGCACTGCGAAAGCTGCCGGTTATGATCTTCATTCAGCACACGACTACAAGGTAAGGTTTACGACCTACTTTGACAATCTAACGGTTATTACAGATTGCAGGGCACGCCAAAGAACTAGTAAAGACTGACCTCTCATTGGCTATTCCTAGCGGTTTTTATGGTAGAATAGCACCAAGGAGCTCTTTGGCTTGGAAAAACTTTATTGATGTGGGGGCGGGTGTGATAGATGAAGACTACAGAGGGCCTTTGGGAGTAGTCCTCTTTAATCACTCTGATGAAGAATTTGAAGGTACTTAGGAATCCAGACGAGCTACGAACAACTCCTTTTAGTGTTGACATTTCTTAGTGAAGCGTGGTGACAGAGTGGCCCAATTGATATTGACCAAGATCATAACACCTGAGGTGGTAGAAGTAGATGAACTTGATGCTACAGAAAGAGGAGAGGGTACATAATACACTTGTTATTGTCAAATGTTACTCACTATTTTAGGAGGTTTTGGATCAACCGGAAAGTAAAGGTTAGAGGTTGTCCACTTCATAAATTTTCCTCTTATTACCGGATACCACCAAGCTTTACAATATAGAGTGGCCTAGTAGAGCTAAGTTTATTATTTTGTATAAGTTACATTTGCACAAGTAGTTGTACTGATTGCACAGTCAGTGTCTATGGTGACTAGTCGCTCCACATCTTTGGGTGGTAGAATTCCCCAATCAGAGTACATTGATAATCTCACGGGCAGCATCATGAGCGTATAAAAATGTAGCTTCTCTTCTTGTATTAACATGGCTGCTTTGCTGACAGATCCAGGATAGTAGGATAGGTGTGCTACACACTCCGAGTGCATATTGGCATTGGACGCGGGTTCACTCTGATTTGTAAGAACGTGATCATGATTGGCACCGCTTTGACCCATCAATGCCTCCATTTCACTTGGAAATAATACATTTAACTATCCTTGTCCACAGTAATTAAATTAAAACAATGGATATCTGTGAATAACTGCGTTGGAAACATACATGAAATTAAAATATAAATATATTCAAGTGAAACCACACTTTACTTATTATTAAAGAAATCAAAGTATTGTGTTGACAAAGAGTTGTGGTATCCAACCATGGCTACTCCTTTCTTTCACACTTTAGAATTACAAACCTGTGTTTCTGACAGCTTTGCTGGTGTACAGTCTACTGACTCCGCAAGTCAAGAACCCCAAAGTGACAATATAAATGTTCCCATTTCTGCCCATGGAACACTCACCCCAAACATACCGGGTACAAAATCTGTCTCCACTGCCCATCTGTCAACAATGTTGGCTGGTGTAGCTTATGTCATTGACGAAGATGGTGCCTATAGTCCAGATTCCTCAGGGCAGTTGACTCGGGTCAAATCTTTGTCGCCTGAGACCATAAACATACTAAAGACCAACGAATCGTGGTATGCCGACAATGACTGCAGAAAGGTCGTCTATAATGACCCCGCCGCTCGACTGGTGCGCAGTTATCTCAATGAACAGGTCAACTTCAACAATTTGCCCATTTTGGACAATCATAACCCACAAAAGAAAATGGGCAGAATTGTCCATGGGTCCGTTGCACCAGGCGACAATCGCGTATATATTACTGCTGAAATTAATGATCCGCAGATGGTCTGTGCAATCAAGGGCTCAAACAATTTATCCAAAAAGTCCTTTTCCATAGGCTACGACATTCAAATCAACAATCATTGGGAAGTTACGGGCTACAAAGTCAAAGAGGTGTCAGTTGTCGACACTCCTTTCTTTGATAATTGCCACGTGCATATTTTTGCGTCCAAAGAAACTAACACTGAGCTACCCAGTTTAACGCAAGCCACCACAAAAGATCCAGATAATAAAAAAATCAATATATTTGACAATATACCTGCCGAATGTATAAATAGTGTAGATAACTCAGTAATTCAACAGTTATCGCCGAATATTCATTTATCAACTCTTAATTCCACAGAAATTAATTTAACTGCAACCATGCAATCTTCAGCACAACAAGTCAACATTGAACCTAATCAATCAACTCAAGCTTCTACCGGACCCACAACGTCGGATCCGGCCAAGTCTGTCGCCAATGAGGGCTCAAACAAGACTCTGCACAACGCCACTGGTTCAGATGGCTCCCAATTGAATTTGGATAATTCACAAAAGGTTAAAGGTACCAAGCAAGAGTTAATGGAGCGCTTGGAGAAGATGATGCTTGAAAACGACAACTTGAAGAACTATGTGGATGTCTACAAGCCTGATATTGAACAAATTAACAAACAACGGCAGGAAGAGTCCAAAATGTTGGCGCGCCAACTACTTGGCTCCAGCGCTCAAACAAGTGACGATCCTAGCAAATCTGCCAGCGAATTTGCGCTAACTGAAATATTCAACACCATACTAACAACCCCATCTCTCCAGAGTCTGGCCAAGGATTTGCAAGGAACCATCAAATTAGCCAATCAATCACAGGCTACTGACTCACCAGCCACTACTCAGCAGCAGCAGCAGCAGCAATCCCAAATTCAACAAGAGCAATCCAATTTAAATACCGGTGAAATGAATAATCAAGCAAATTCAAATACTAGCTCGACAAATTCACAATTCAACAATAACAATTCTAATTGGAAAGAGATGAACACGCAGCAGCTAGTACCTCAACAAAACGACCGCAAACGCTCCAATCAGTATGCTGAGCAGCCATATTTTAATGAACCAGATCTACGCACTGGTAAATTCGGAGGCATGCCATCTCGCACAGCTCCTGACTATTCCAAGATGGTCATGGAGTCTGTCAACAAAGTCAGACGCTCTGAACAGTCCAGCGTCAGAGGCGATCTACCACCCAATGGAGTCAATCAGAATTATATTAATCCACAACAGATGCAGCAGCAACCGCAACAGCAACAGCAACAGCAGCAGCAGAACCGATATCAACAGCCTGAACCCCAACCAAAAATGATCCATTTGACGGCTTCTGCCGTGGCCTGCCTGGGTCAAGCAACCGGCATGGCAGTCGATGGATTACCTTTGCTTGGCGAATATCCAACTTCCCTGCATCAATCTGTACCAAATGAGATTGCTCCGTTATTTGAACCTATACAGTCCTATGAGTATGCAATGAACTTTGCTCAGAGTATTCGAAGAGACCCCTATTCTTTGAGCATTACTGCTTCTGGTGATCCTTGCAAAATGGATACCTTTTTAACCGATGTTGACACAAAGACCATAGCATTTGCAGCAAGTACTGATTATTACAAATGCAACAATGCTACACATTCAAAGTTTAACAACGAAGCTTTGAGTTTGATGGCTCTTATAACCAGAGACCCAACAAAAATTACGTTCTATGGACCATCACAATAGTTTTGCATTTCAACTAGTAAACTCAATAAATAATAGTCATAATCTAAAAGTGTTTTATTGTAATTAAAATTTAACATTGTTGGTGGGTGTAAACAATGATTGCGGTCTGTGTGAGTTTAGAACCCTATTGTCAATAGGTCCATCACTGTCCGAATCCAAGGTGGTAATGAGTATATTTGTCGAATTATCGTCGAGCCCTTGGCCGCCGCTGCTGCTGCTGCTGCTACTTCTGCTGTCACTGTTTATTTGGATGATGTCACCATGTGCAGATATACTGTAAGTATTTAAACCTTCATGTATCACGAAAACGCACGCTGCACTCATGGTAACGGCTATTACCACTACAAAAAAACTGGCAATTAAAATAGCATTATTGATTGCTGCCACCAAGACCTCGTCGTCCCCGTGAATGGGCACCTTCACAAATGCCAGCCAAGCAACAAAACCCAACATAGAGACAAGCATTAAT
>Ga0163148_10001426_pt1 | contig 31019 bp, 30 predicted proteins | sample OliLakLV19MP7P2_FD_148606 | JGI IMG/M metagenome (GOLD analysis project Ga0163148, IMG submission 148606) | Freshwater microbial mat bacterial communities from Lake Vanda, McMurdo Dry Valleys, Antarctica- Oligotrophic Lake LV.19.MP7.P2 | ecosystem: Environmental > Aquatic > Freshwater > Lake >... | reverse complement strand
CAGCCGGTACTGGACGACGGTGTTCTTTCCCTGCACGGCGCCGCCTACGCGACTTTCACGATTTTTTGATTATTCATCTCGGCAAATCCTGGCGATACGCGGTGGTCAGAAGAGCGCTACTCTCTGTTCTGAAACCCGCCGACGACAATATTCGTGTTACCAATGTCAAAAGTAAGCAACATATTCGTATATTTAAATAGTGGAGCCTTAACTATCGCTCGACGGGCCTCTCCAAGCAACCATGTTAGCCGTGCGCCAATCCACCATATTCCTCTTGAGCCCAATCTTCCTGGCTTATGCACTGATACGCCGCTGGAATTTCCGCCATACCCAAACAAGTTCGCCCTGAATTCAACATGCGAGTTCGAAGCAAGGGTGGTCGCTCCGTTTGAATAAGTACAGTATTGGGAGCAAGCTCGCCTAGAAGAACTCCTTGCATCGCGTAAGCTGCGAACTTTCTAATAACTACTTGCTCAAGTGCGTTATCATCAGGGAGAGGAAGTCCATCATAATAGTCGCCTGCATTCCATAACTCCAAGAGGCGGCTGCGTTCGTCAGCGAAATCTTGAGACCGCAGAAATTGCTGCATTTCTTCTGGCATAGCAACAAAGCGCCGATATATTTCCCGTATTTCTTGAGGCATATCGAATGTAGCAAGACTTACTATTTCGATTTCTTGAGCACTTAAAACTCGAACGTTTGTAGAATCTTTCTTTCCAACTGATTCGGATAGATATCGTATGATATTCGAGCAAAGAGTTTCGCGACGTGGAATAAGACGCTCGTCGAGAAGTTCACTCGGTTTTCCCAAGACCGGCCAAATGTAATCATCTTCATCGGCGTCTCCTACTATTACGGTAAGGCGAACCGGGATTGAGGCGCACTTTAGATTAGAGAACAGACGCCTGAGGTCATCAACTTGTCGGCTCAATAAACTTCCAGAGAGCGAAGTCTGAAAATATCTCTCAGGTTCGTCGCTCTTCAGGTAAGAAAATTGAACGGGCGGACAAACAAAAAGTGCCAACGACACCTCTCCCTTATCTTCAATCGCACGCAGAATATTCTGAGCATAAGAGGCATTTTCAATAGCACCAAAACTGCCCTGATCCCACTCAGAGATGGCCGCTACTGTTTTGGCAGCACTCTCATATGTTTCGTCTTTAAAGCCAGGAAACTTTTCCTCTAAAGCATGACCAACTGCTCCAATAACAGAACGTGCTGCTATATATCCTTCAGTTGCGCAGTAAAGGCGCTTACTAACCTTATTTACTCTTCCACCACTCATTCCGATCTCAATCCGATCCACTTCACGAAAAATCATATCTTTGACACGGCGCATTCCTTCGATAAGGAATAACGCGTCACTCAACGCGGGAACTTCCTCTCCTCCTTCATTAGTGAGTTTTGCAAATCCTCCGCTCGCACGCGCGGCAGCCTCTACAACGAGCCTGGCTTCGCCTATGGATTTAATAAGATTGCCTTCGGCTCTAAATGCCAATCCGGCAAACGATCTGTCTTTTGGAAGATCATTGGCCATAGCCTTGAGCATTTCCTCTTTGGCAGCAGTAATTTCGGTACGATTCATACACTTCTCCCGCGAGTTCTCGGAGGAACCCTGAAACAAAAAATCTGGCTTACGAGCACGACAGCACGTAAGAGCAAAAATTAAATAGATCTATGCGGAGGAGAAAGTATGACTGGGCTAGGCCCAGTGGATATGGTGGGAAGAAAGATGCAATGGAGAAAAGTGAGACTTAAGCATATGTTGTACTGTAGCGATTTATAGGCCGTAGTCAAGAGTCACTTACACGGAGGGCAGCGTGAAGAATCAAATCGAAGTAATGAAAGAATACGCGTTGAGCGGCGATGGTGTCGTTCGTGTTTATCAGCCATTCGGGAAGGAAAAATACATTGCTCTTGCAGAGCAATGCGCGCGCTATCCAGAACCGGGCAAAATTGCACGCAATCAAGGTCGAAGTGAGTTCTCACTCGTGTTGAGTGGCTCATTTGAATACACCATCGACGGGAAGAAAGTGACGCTGAAAGAAAATGATTTCATTACCGTAGCGGAAGGCCAGCGCTACAGTATTGAAGGAAAAGGAAAGGTTTTGGTTTTTGTGACAGATGATACAGGGGGCGCAACGATTATTGAGGAGGAACCGAAGTAGAGAGATTTGTTACGTGGGCCGCCTGTCATTGCTGCTCGCATGGCCTAAATAAGATCGTAACGCCACTTCAGTGGTCGCAGAAGTACTAGTGGATCCTTATCGGGGGATTGCCGCGCTGTATGTTTGGTAATTAAAAATGCAGTGCAGATTTCCCGCTCGCAATGACAGCGTTTTTTAAGATCGGGCGGTTGTTGTCATTGCAATGACAACGCCTTGCGAGAGGAGTGCGCCTTTGTCATTGCGAGGAGCAGAGCGACGCGGCAATCCCCCGTTACAAAACCACATCTGCCAATTTTACCATTGCAGCGCGCATGGCCTAAATAAGATCGTAACGCGACTTCAGTGGTCGCAGAAATACCAGTGCATCCTTATCGGGGGATTGCCGCGCTGTATGTTTGGCAATTGAAATTGCAGTGCAGAGTTCCCGCTCGCAAGACAAGTATTTAAGATTTAAGCTCTTTTGTTCACTGATGCCTTCAACTCACAACAACATGTCCCGATATGATTTCTGAAAGCTCAGATCCTTTTTCAAGAAGAAGTCCTCCTCGATCACTTACTCCCGAGAATATTCCAGTTACGCGCTCTGCTCCTGTATCAATCGTCAAGGCTTGACCAAGCCCGAAAGCAAGGGAGGTCCACTCAGCACTAAAAGTTGCAAAACTACTTCGCGAATACTCATCCCACAAACCAAGTAAGATCGGACTGAGGATAGAGGCCACGTTTGCTGGATCAAACTGCTTTCCATGGATAGGAAAATCAATTAATTCAGCAAGGATATTAGCGAGTTAGTTGCCATAGAACAAGCTCTAGTGCGGCTTTCTGGGATTTTTGCATAGTAGCATAGTAGCTGCGACATATTTGGTCGACATTTTCCACCCCTTCGAGCGGTGCAGCTCTCTTATTGACCAAAAAGGCACAACCAGCACCGTCAGCACCGTAAAAGTGTCTTTCGCTACACCAGTTTTGAAGAATTTAGTGCCAGTACGCTGATCCTAGGGCGCAAGCTCCCCTACCTTGGCTAAACTCAAGAGTTAAAACGTGTCGTAATCTGGAATCTCATCTAAGCAGTACTGCTCAAACTCTGCCGTGCTGCCTTTGGGTAGCGGTGGAGGAGCTGTTGAATCGGGTAGTCCTAACGACTGCATAATTTTCTTGATCTCTTGTGGATCCTGCACAAACGCTACTATTCGCATCTGGCTCCTACACTTTGGGCACTCCAGGGGGTCAATCTCATAGATCTGCTTAATGCACGCAGCCCAGGTTGATACCGCACTACTTCGCAGCCTCTCACGATAAGCGCTCTGGGGCAGCTTGCTTAGAGAGTATTTTTCCGCTCAACATTTCAGATACTTGGGGATTTTAGGAGGAGGCCCTACTTTAGAGCCAGTAGGAACCCTTCCTTCCTGGCTTAAATTCCCAAGTTACGGATAACTTACTGAAGCTGATAGATATTGGCTTCTTCGAGGGGGTCCCAAGGGGCAGAAGCATTAGGGATTAGGAAGCCTTGCCGCCTGCCTAAGCTCCTCAAGCCGCGCTCGAATTGCAGGATTAGGAAACCCTCCAGTCGCTATCTTTTTCCAGGCCTCGTCGGCTGGATAGAGTGAAAGCGCGCTGTAAAAGACGGCCATCCCAATGGCATCTCGGCACTACAAGAATGAGAAATTTTTCGCCCCTCCAATCTATCGGCCCCAACAACAATGAGCTACGGTTTGGAAAAGGCGTGTGGAGACTACATGATAAACAAAATCCATTGTGCGATAGCGGTTCTTCTCTCTTTGATTTGCCACCTTAGCCAGGTCCATGCCCAAGAGTTGAAGGTAGGAGACGCGGCCCCCCTCTTCACCGTTAAAAATCAGGATGGAAAGGACTTCTCGCTGGAGAGCCGTAGGGGAAAAGGCTGGACTGTTCTTTTCTTCTATCCCAAAGCGGGAACCCCAGGCTGCACTAAAGAAGCCTGCGCCTTTCGCGACGCTATCGATAAAATTAGGGCTCAGAAAGGAGAAGTATTTGGGATCAGCTCCGACACCGTAAAGAATCAAAAGGAATTTCACTCCGAGCACGCTCTACGCTTTGACCTGCTGGCAGATTCTGAAATGGAAGTCATAAGAAAGTATGGGGCGAAGATGCCCATACTAAGTATGGCGAAGCGCTGGACGTTTATCCTCGATCCAGAACTTAAAATTCGGTCCTTTACTCCGGATGTCGACCCAATGCTTGATGCTACTCGGGTGGCAAATGAAATCGCTGCCTTCAACGGACAGCCTGAGTAGGATTTCGGCTCTGCTGCCGATCGGATGCTGGAACTCGGTTCGGTAGAAGCACTTAGCACTTCGACGGCAATCATTGATTCCAAGATGGCTTGCCTCGTTTCCAGGCAAGCCTTTCGTTGAGCGCCTGAGTTCATATGAGCGCTCTTGGGGTTATTGGGACTATGACCTCGCCAACTCTCACAAGCTATAATTCTATCGACGTTTCACTCCTTGCCCTTCTCAGCCAGGTTGGAAATGCATATAGCGGTACCGACCTAATCTTATCAAACACCGAAAAGTTGCTGATGGATGTCTTAATCGCGTAAGGAACCTCCAAATTGCTTTGCAGAAGGAGATGTAAGCTTTTAAGACTGCCTGTCGTGCCGGACTTCACTTCAACTGGAATTACTTTGTCACGAATTGGAACCAGAAAATCAACCTCGGCAGTACTGCCTTTGGCAGCGCGCTGCCAGTAAAAAAGCTCCCCAGTATTCCAGGTGCCCTGGGCGGCAATCTCCTGAGCGATGAATTGCTCAGTAATATTGCCCTGTTTAAGCCGGTTGTTTTTCGAGATTGACCTCTACAAAGCTATCGAAATAAGGGGCCAGCAAAGTTTTGACTAAATATGACTTACCAACCTGTCTTGCACCTCTTAGAACTAGTGGTTTGCGGCGCTCTTCAAGAGCCCTCCAGACCAGTAACTTTTCGAAAATAAGGCGCTTCATAGGGCAGCTTTAAGTCGTCAGACACTTAAACACAAGGCTGTTTAGGATTTATGTCACTGAAAGATACGGCTGTTTGCGTGGTAAATTGCTTGAATCACTGGGGTGTTTGGATAACATCTCGTAATTAGAGGATAGGGAAATCAATCATATCTAATGACATCCCGGTGTTAGGAGGTATTCTTGAAAAATTGGTTTAGCGTGCTTAAAGTTTTGGTAGTTTGAGAGCGGGAATTTTTGTCGGATTGTCTGCCGAAGCTGGGCGATGCGGCAATTTCAGCAAAAGGGGTTCGCATAGTGGCGATGGTGAGCTGGAAAACGAGTGGTTTTTCCTCCCACGTCTAACCGTGGGCGCACTTCTCCCGCCTCCATCGTTTAGATGAAGTCGTCGCGAGGAATTTCATCGAACAGCTCTTGCTGTGGAGCTCTTGGTATCGGGGGCGCAGCTGTTGAGTGCGGGATGCCGAGCGAGTCAGCGATTTGCGAGACCTCTCGCTCATTGGTGACAAAGGCTATGATTCGCATCTCGCTCTTGCAGCGTGGGCACTCGAGAGGATTAATTTCATAGATGCGCTTGAAGCTACTTAAGCCCAGGTAAGTAAGCGAAGGTCGCCCTGCGTGCTCTAGAGGAGGGGAATCTAGCCTTTATTGCTCACGGGACCCCTAGCGGGCCCATGAGCATGAGCTTAAAATCCGCCATCCGGGCGGATTTTAAGCACCCGGCACCTGCGAGCGCCGCGAACACGGCGTCGCCCTCCGGTGCGCTCCAAATCGCTCCCTGGTGTCGCGATTTGCTAACGCCATCCGGGCGTTAGCTAGCCGTCATTGCTCACAGCCCGCCCCGGCTGTGAGCAATGACGGCTAGAATTGGTTTTTGCTTTGCGCGCTCACCGCGGGCCCTGCATGAGTACCATCCGTAGTAGCGCGTTACTGATTGGTACGGCTTTGGGATATGACTTGATAGCATCGCTAGAAACTCCATGGCATCGAACTCATGAGCGCGATCGGACCCCGCTCGATTTGGTGGGCGACGAACCTGGTCCGCACTGGTTCATCGAATGCATCTCCGAACCAGGCTCAGTTTTTTTGAAACAGTTTTATCAATTTAGTTTTTCCCGATGTGGCGCAAAACTTGAATCACAGTCCCTGCTTCAGTTCCTGCGAGCGAGAGTTGTTTAGGTAGAGTTTCGCGGCTTGGTCTCCAGCAGGCTAGCACGAATCGCGGAGCTCACGAGCCACGCGTGCCAGGCGATCGCTAAGCAATTTGAGTGGTAGTAATCCTTTGCGTACCTTAGCGAAGGAGCTCCTCAAGCGTGATGATTTTATAGAAGTAGTCTGCAAGATTATCCCTTGTCTTGCTATCAATAAACGCACATATCAGCACGGGACGAATAGAAGATACTTTCGGAAACTTTATTGCTTCAATTTTTCGTCCTACTTCTTTTGTAACTTGGGCTGATACTTCCCCGCTCTTTATCTCGCAGATGTAGTAATTTGACCTCTTTTCATGGATCATTAAATCAACTTGGCAGCCGCTCTTGTTTCTTGAGCTCTTAGTTTGCTGATATGGCCCCGCTGATATTATTCTTACGGTATCGATTCCGAGTAGAGCATAAACCTCTGAAAGGCTTGAATAGATCAAGTTCTCGAACTGTTGCCCGCAGAAAGATTCCCATCCGGGCAGGCTCTCCACTGATAACGCCTTAAGCTGATCCTGCTCAATTGCTCGTTTGCAGGGATCTATAAGTCGAATATAAAACCTTAGATAGTTATCCTTTAATCGGTACAGAGTTTTACTACTCTCCTCACCGCTAATGAGCTGCATTCGTTCCCGCTCGACAAACCCTGATAGCACTAGGTGATCAATTGATTCCAAAAATTTGCCATTTAGCGGCTTTCCCAACAGCCTGGCTAATGTTGCTGCGGCCATTCGCCTAGTTGAAAGTGCTTTTACAAGTGGCTTGAGTGAATGACAGCGTCTGCCAAAGATATCGGAGAATACCCGGTCAAACTCCTGGAAGAAGAATCCACTTTGCGTAAAACATTTTCTTTGAATCTGCTTAGCGATCGGTGTCTTCTCGGCCATCTCTTCTGCGTACTTTGGGACTCCTCCGGTGAGAAGCAAGGCGTTAAACATTTCAGCTACACCTATGTTTAAACTCTTGTGAGACCAGAAATTATTCACCTCGGATAATGATAGCTCCTTCAGTTGAATCGCCAACGATATACGTCCTACAAAATCAGTTTGGCTCAGTATATTCTTCTGAATCCATGCTGATACCGACCCACAGATTATTAATACCAGCTTGGGATTACTCTTAAACTGAGTATCCCATGCAATCTTTAGTCGCCCAGAGAAATCTTTGTCTTTTCCGCCAAGCCAAGATATCTCATCAAGCAATATGCATACCGAGCCAGTTTGGCATTGCGAGGCTAGAACGGTGAAAGCTTCGCTCCAAGAACGAAGCTTCATCTGTGGCAGCCCAAAATAGTCTTGCAACCTTTCGGCAAAATAGTTCAGCTGATCTTGATTCTTCTGCTTCTCTCTTGGTCCTAACCCTTGAAACTGGAAGAATTTTGGGAAAGAACTCCCGAACAGTTGCGCCAGAGTGCTTTTACCGATACGACGTCGACCCCAAAGAACAACTAGGCTAGCAGTGCGCTTGCTTTTGAGAGCATCAAGCGTCTTGAGCTCATCTTCACGGCCAATTAGCTTATCTAGCGTCATCTCGTTAGTCTGAAAATTAACATTTACCGACCCCTAAGCTAGCAGATAGATTGGGGTCGGTAAATGACTTAAATTAACATTTACCGACCAAAAGGTGATTGCCAGTTTGGGGTCGGTAAATGATATCTGGCTTGGGTTAGGAGGTCTTCTGCTATAGCGCCAACAGCCCCTTATCTGCAAACTACTCATGCAGCGGCTCCTGGTCTATTGCTACTGCGCGCTCATCAGGATTTCCTCCACCCCAACTTTTTGAAAAAACCATCAAAAAACACTTAATTCTACGCAACTTTTAGCGCAAATGTTCGATACGGATAGGTCCACTGCCACTGCAATGGTGCGGTGACCCCCGTTTTTTCCCCCGTTTTTTCTCAGAGAACTTGCCAAGGAACTTGCCAAGAGAACTTGCCAAGATGATCGACCTGGGGGCCAGATACCCTCCAAGCGTAGTTTTAGCTAACCTATCTTAAAAAAGTCTAACGCCACAACTTCTTTCTATAAGCGCAGATACACAGCGTAATATTTAAGACCAAAAGCCAGATTTGAAAACTGCAGTTCTCGATGTTCCAAACTGGGATTGAAGGTAGGATCATAATAACGCTGAGTAATGCCATTGCATATGTAAGACCGGTTTCGGTTTCAGAATGTCTCCAAGTCTTAAGGATAGTTGGTAGGGAAGCAAAAATATCCGCCACAATGGCTAATAGCAGTGCTAGGCGTGGTGAGTCAGCGACACCCCAAACCAGTAAGGCCAAAAGAGAGAAGCTTCCGCATATAAGATCAAATCGAGTTATCTGCCAATAACTTTGCGAATTGTGAAACGACACCAGAAAAACTAAGAGTGACATTACTCCAATTAGAAGTGTGAGCATCGTCGGCCAGATGTCAGCGCCTGAAGTTAGAGCAGCCGCAGTTCCAATAAGGGGCGGTATACTCCATAAGGCCCATGAGACCCGATTCGGTTTGGTGTGACCGCGTAAGGTATCACGAATGTAGAAATTCTTGAAAGTTGGGGTGGAGAAAATCGTGAGAGAAAATCGTGAGAGGAGAAAATCGTGAGAAAATCGTGAGGGCCCTAACATGGCGGAGGCGAGCTAGCGAGCGTCCGATTCCATCATACAAGTAACTGGTCAAAAAAAGACTGCCCCGATCAGGGGCTGACAAGAAAGAACTGAAAGTGGAAAAAGGCGTAAACACCCTGGATAATCACCATATTAAGTTTATTCACATAAAATATGCTGACCAGTTACTCACAGGCTAGAACCCTAACTCCCTCGCTACTGCCGCTTGGCGCTTGTCAAACGTAATAAAATTATCCACCTTCAGGGTCGTAGCGGCAGCCAGGTGCATAACATCCAGCGTTCGACAGCCATACTTAGCACTGAATCTGCGACTTAAATCCAAGGCTGCCCGAATCGTCATTGACCAGTGTAGGTGAACGCGCTCAAGGGCCCCCGATTCGATATCCGCGTCAATAACTGAAAGCGCCGAAATCGCCTGATCACTGGAGATGCGATTCTGAAAGTGAGCAAGCTGGGCTGCATTTGTAATCTCAATGGCGTGAAGTTGGGTATAGAGCGGAGCGCCAATAGTCCGCCCGACGGCATTTATTGCTCGCTCAGAATTGGAGTCCTTAAGGTACAACGAGACCAGTACACTTGAGTCAAAATAGCAACGCATCACCGATCGCGGTCCTGACTAAGAATTTCGGCCATCGATGATCCCTTCATCGGTTTAGCTCCGAAGATCTGCGTCAAACGGGCGCGGTAGTCCGGCTTTGCAGCGCCTAGCTGCTTGCCTGAGCTTATCGAGCTCGGTGGAACTAACTTCGCCACGACTTTTTTGTTACGTGTTATCTCTACCTCGTAGCCATCTTCGACCATGAGCAGGATCTCGCGCAGACTGTGTTGAACTTCACGAATAGTTGCTTTTTTCATATGTTAGACATTTTAGTCTAACGGATTGGAGTAGTCAATTAGTTGATTACTCGTAACTGGTCAGCATGTTTTAACGAATTAACCTAATTTGGTGATTATCCTGGATGTTTACGCCTTTTTTAACTTTCAGATCTTTCTTGTCAGCCCCTGGTCGGGGCAGTCAGTTTTTGACCAGATACTTGTTGTCCCTCCGGGGGCGCCTTCGGCGAATTTACAGGCACCCAATCTGTAATTTTGCGACGATTTTTGCACCCCCTGTGAACGCTTACATTTCTTTAGTGCTGACCAGTTACGATTACTCTATTAGGGTGTAAGAATTATTTTAACCACTGAGAACACCGAGCCCACTGAGAAAGGCTGATTTTATTGGCCCTTTTCGCTTTTCTCTGTGTTCTCGGGTGCTCTCTCAATCCCCCCCGGGAACGATCACCGGTTACCGGTTTGCAAAAGCTATTATTTCGCTCGCGACTTTTGCAAGCCACTCTAGGAATTCACGCCGCCAACTCGATCCTCGTCACGTTCGATCTTCGGCATAACCTCCAACTCCTCAAGCACAGCCAGCTCTCCGGCTAATCCAGGTTTAGTGGCGCCGAGATCTTTAAATCTGCGCGCGCTTACAAGAACACGGGATTCTAAGGAAGAAGTTGCGGCATTAAAGCTATCAACGGCTGTTCTTAGGCCCCTTCCCAGGGTGGCAAAGTGGCCAGCTAGAGTTGTGATGCGCTCGTGCAGCTCGCGCCCAAGGGCAGAGATCTTCTGAGCATTCTCGGCTAACTGCTCCTGGCGCCACCCAAACGAGATCGCCCGTAGCAGTGCGATTAAGGTAATTGGACTAGCCATCATCACCCGTTCAGTGACCCCGAACTCAATTAAGTTGGGGTCGGCATCGAGGGCGGCGCTCAAGAAATTCTCGCCGGGTACAAACATTACAACCATATCGGGGCTATGCTCAAACTGTTCCCAGTAACTTTTGCGCCCCAGTGCGGTGAGGTGATCGCGCAGCTGGCGTGCGTGGTCGACCAGGAAAACTTTACGTTGCTCCTCAGTTTGCGCATCGATCGCATTTAGGTAGGCGGCTAGGGGTGCTTTTGCATCAACTACGATCTGTTTGCCGCCCGGAAGTTTGATTACTAGATCGGGGCGTAGACGACCATCCTCGGTTGTCACCGACTGTTGCTCCTGAAAGTCGCAGTAATTAACCATACCGGCGACCTCAACAACGCGACGTAGCTGCAGTTCGCCCCACCGTCCACGGACGCGCGGCGTACCTAACGCTTTGACGAGATTAGAAGCCTCTGTGCGTAGTAGCGCTTGGGATTCTGAGAGAGAACGCACCTGCTGGGTTAGCCCTTCATAGGCACCAACTCGTGATTTCTCTAACTCCTGAATCTTAGCGTCAAAACTCGTTAGGGTTTCACGCACCGGGGTCACCAACTCCTGAATCGCCTGTTGGCGTTTCTCAAGATCTCCGCGCGCGCCCTCTTGGTAACGCTCCAGGGTTGACTTCGCTAGATGGAGAAAGGACTGATTGTTGGCCTGCAGAGACTCATTCGAAAGGACCTTAAAAGTATCGCTAAGTTTCGCTTGAGCGTCCAGCAGTAGTGCAAGCTTTTCTTGGGCATTGGTACGCTCTCCAGCTAGAACTGTTTCGAGTCGCGCATACTGAGTGCGCAGGTCGTTAAGCGCAGAATCGAGTTGTTGCGTTCTTGCCTTCTCAGATTCTAAGGACAACAGCAGCGCGGAAAGCTGGGTCTGTTGCTGACGCGCCAGAATATAGGCGATCGCACCCACAAGTAGCGCCCCGGCAAGAAAGCAGGTTAGGTACACAAGGAGCTGATCGGCTGAAAGGTTGAACGCCATAAATTAGTTCCGAATAAAGCACCCCTAATTATTACCAAAAATCTCTGATTTCTTGTACCATACCGCGCGCAACGTTACGACCTTCGTAAGCGTTCACGGGGGATGCAAAAATCATCGCAAACTGACAAATGTAGTGTATTTTCATCCGCCGAAGGCGGCCCCCGGAGGGACAACAAGTAACCGTTCACAAAAAATGCCCCGATCAGGGGCGACAAGAAAGGATAAATAGGTCTTGAAATGCAAAACAATGAGATAATCCACCAAAAGTGTTAAGAATATCTACCCCCGTGAACGGTTACCGACCTTCTTCATACATTGATATGCCGATAGAGCGAATTTTTATTGATTGGCAGCAGCATGCGCTGGAGGGGGCCGCAAGGGTTATCGCGTCCCGCTTTGGTTCGAGAATCGACGGAATGCCCCCCGATTATTCGAACTTAGTGATCGTTACCCCGGGCGGTCGTGCCGCAAGACGACTACAGGAGCTCCTAACCCAACTTGCTCCGCGAAGAGCGATCATTAATCCGACCTTTGTTACCGCAGCTGGATTAGTAGATATTCTGATCGGCAGGGACCCGCAGATAAAGATCGCTTCCGAGCTCGAACGGCTCGCTGCCTGGATCTCGGCCCTACGGGAAACTCCGGCTGATCAGCTCGGAACCTGGCTCCCGCATCCCCCAAGCTCGGAAAGTCCGATAGCCTGGTTATCTTTGGCTCGGGAGTGTGATCGATTAGCAACTGAACTAGCAGCAGGCAGTGTTGCGTTCGCAGATGCAGCCCGGGTTAGTGAAGAGTTAGGAAGTGATATATCTGGAGAACGGTGGCGGTTACTGGCTGGAGTTCACGATCGCTACGAGCGTGCATTATCAAAGGTGAATCTAGTTGATGAGAATCGCCGTCGGCAGAATTTTATATCTTCACCTAATCCGAATCAGTTCTCCAGAGATCGACATGTTGTACTGGTCGCCACGATCGATCTTATCCCCGTAGTCCGCACAATTCTAAAGATCAGCGCCGCACCGACGCTCGCTCTCATTCACGCACCCGAGAATCTGGCGGCATCATTTGATGAATTGGGGTGTGTTATAAACAAGGCCTGGAGATCGCGTGCAATTTCGTTACCAGCTAATCAGTTGATTGTGGCGGCAGATGCGCGAGAAGAGGCCGAAGTAATTGCAGGTCTACTCAACTCAAAGGTCGTCCACGATCAGATCACGATTGGCGCGGCAGATCCACAAAACAGTCCGACTCTATTGGCTGCATGTGCGGCTCGTGGAGCGACGTTGCATGATGCTCAGGGACTACCCTTTTCGCGCTCTGCGCTATTTTCTGGATTAGCATGTTTATTGCGATCTGCGCAGAGCAGCTCGAGCGCAGATCTCTATCAAATGCTGCATCATGAACTTGTTTTGCGAATCATTACGGCTGGCAGCAGTTCAAGTAGGATAGATGATCCGCTGGGCCTACTTGATGAGGCAATCAAGCAGCACCTTCCACTACGTATTGAGGCAACGATATTGAGCGCTTTGGCGCAACACTCTGTGCATGCTCGCGAGCTATTAGAAATTGTGCAATCTCTTGAGCAGACTATTCCCGCTGAGTTTGGACTGAGTCGTGCGACCACAGAGCGTAGAACTTTAAGTGACTGGGGCGCTGCATTGATGCAGCTAGTGACATGCATCCGACCGCACATTACCGCAACCGAATGGCTTGAACGGGAGTCCGAGGTCTACACAGCGATCGCTGAGTTCTGCACACTACTCCCTGAATTGAGTACTGAGGCGCTGGGCAAAATTACAGCACTCGAAGCGCTGGCGCTACTGCTTGATAGTTTATCGAACACCAGAATCCCAAGCGCTCCAACTCCTGACGCGATAGAATTAGTTGGATGGCTTGAGCTGCATCTAGATGATGCTCCAAATCTAATCGTTGCGGATATGAACGAGGGGTCTGTACCAGAGGCGGTGGTGAGTGATCCGTTGCTAAATGATGGCCTGCGCGCGGCACTGGGATTAACCGATAATGCCCGGCGTTATGCGCGCGATAGCTACGCCCTGGCAGCGATCATGGCTAGTCGCCCGGATGCTATATTATGTGCAGCTCAGCGTGCGGTGAGTGGCGAGCCGCAGCTCTTAAGTCGCCTACTTTTGGGTGGCGACGATGGCCAGCTTGCCCAGACGATGTTGAGATTTTACGGGCCTTCGAATATTAGTTCTGTGGCGCTACAATCTCTTAGCGGCAAAGCTCGGCCGCGATCTTCTGTTAAACCACTTGGTCCCCCAGCCCAGGTACCGATGATAACCCAAGTTTCGGTAACCGGACTGGCTGATTATCTGCGCTGCCCGTATCGCTATTATCTTCGTCACATTGAGCGACTGAGTGAGATACCAGATGGTATTGAAGAGTTGGATTCCGCTGGCTTTGGCTTGCTTGTGCATACTATTTTGCAGGAGTTTGCCAGAGGCCCGCTGCGGGATTCAGCAGACGCGCCACAGATTGAACATGAGCTGCGGTCGATTCTGGTAGATTGCGCAAAGCGTAAGTTCGGGGATCCCAAGTTCAATGCAATTCAACCAGGGGTACGAATTCAGTTGCAACAGATCGCTGGACGATTGTCCGCATTTGCAACGGCGCAGGCCCGCCGAGTTAGCGAAGGTTGGCGCATTGTGCATACCGAGTATGAGTGTGATCCAGAGCTGGCGAAGCTAGTTCTTCCCGGGGATTCTACTCCTATGGTGTTGCGCGGGCGGATCGACCGGATCGATTTTAATGAACGCACAAAGTGTTGGGCAGTGATCGATTATAAGAGTGGTGATCGGGCGAAGAGCCCTGATCAGCTACATCGCCGGAAGGGGCGCGGAGAGGGGGATAAGTCATGGATCAACTTGCAGCTCCCGCTCTATCACTACATGTTGCGGTGCTTGGGGTTTGAGGGACAGATCGAGCTTGGGATCGTACCGATTGTAGGTACTATTGATGATATTGAGTTCAAGATCGCCGAGTGGACCGAACCGGAGATCGAGTCAGCGCTAGCATGTGCAATTGAGATTTCGCGCAAGATTCGAGCGCAACAGTTCTGGCCGCCAAATGGGGATATTCTAGCGTTCGATGAGTTTGAGCCCCTGGTTCGGCTCGCCAGCAAGCGAGTTTACGTGGGGGGCGGATTATGAACTCCATCGATAATCGGACTGGCAAAGGCTGGGCGCTTGCGATTCGAGCAAGTGCTGGAACTGGCAAGACTACTCGATTGGCGAGATGGTATCTCGATCTGGTTGAGCGGGGAGAGTCTCCCGAACGGATTTTGGCAACAACATTTACCCGGAAGGCTGCGGGTGAGATTCAATCGCGTGTCTTTAGAACCTTAGCTCTGGACGTATTGGAGCAGGGCCCAAGATCGCCGAGTCCCAGGTCGCCAGATAAGGCGGCAGCGATGTTACGCAGGATGGTGCTTGATCAACACCGATTAACTATTTTAACCCTTGATAGCTTCTTTAATCGTATCGCGCGGAGTTTCTGTTATGAACTGGGCTTGCAGCCGAATTGGCAGATCGCCCAGGGACCAGATGTGGATCGCATGCAGCAAGAGGCGCTGGCGGCGATGTTGCAAGGCCAAAGCTCAAAACGTATTGCTGAGATTATCCGCGATATTAATCGCGGTGCATTGCGCCAATCGGTAGGAGGTATTCTGCGCCGGAGTGTGCAGAGGTTCCAGATGTTATGGCGTAGCTCTCCACCGCAGGCCTGGAGCTGGATTCAACAATCTTCTCAGGTTTCGCCCGAGGAATGGAGTACGGCGCTTGCAGACTTAAGAAAGCTGAGCCTGCCGCGAATAAAAGATGGGTCAAAGGTTCATTCTAATTGGGAGAAGGCTCATAACAGATTGCTCACGAGTACCGAGAATCGTCCGCCAGAGGCCAAAACTTGGCTAAAACTACTCTCAAGCGGTGTGATTGGAGCGGTACTGAAGGGCGAGGCGAATTTCTCTAGGGTTCCGATTAGTGATCAGATGCGATTAGCGCATCAGCCGATAATTGCCCAGGCGCGCGCCGTGGTAACCGCCGAGATCGCCAGGGAGCTTGCTGCGCTATATGAGTTCATCTCGGCTTACGAGCAGCACTATCAGGAGGCCGTGAGACGCACAAATTCATTGACCTTCGATGATCTAAAATCACTTCTTGCCACAGCCAAATTTCGCGGTGCAACGGACGAGATCTACTACCGCCTCGATTCCCGGATTCACCATCTGTTGTTAGATGAGTTTCAGGATACCGCGCGCGAGCAGTGGGAGATCGTGCGACCGATCGCGGATGAGATCATGGCGCAGCCAGGAATGGAGCGCAGTCTGTTGGTGGTTGGGGATACCAAGCAGGCGATCTATGGATGGCGCGGCGGTGTGGCAGAGATCTTTGATCATCTGGACCAGGTCTGGCCGCATCTTGAGAACGAACAGCTGGTCGAAACCTACCGCTGTGCACCGGTTGTTGTTGAGGCGGTTAATTCTGTCTTCGCAGCGCTATCCCACAATTCGGCGCTAACTAACTATCAGCAAACTGCGACTGAGTGGTCGGAGCGATTTGAGAGGCATTCTGCTAAGGATCAGAGTAAGGCTGGATACCTGCGCATGGAGCTGCTTGATTGTGAACAGGACGAACTGCTAGAGGATGCTGCCGAGGGCGCCGATTATGAGGAGCAACGCAAGGATCCGATCCCGAGAATTGTTGCCGATCGATGTGCGGAGATAATAGCAGAGCTGAGTGAGTCCTCGTCTGTTTCGACTATCGCAGTATTAGTGCGGCGTAACGGAGCCGTGGCGCAGATGCGTCATACGTTGCAACATTTTGGAATTGATTGTAGCGAAGAGGGCGGTAATCCATTAACAGATTCGGCAGCAGTGATGGTGATCCTGGCGCTCCTGCGCTTAGTTGATCATCCAGCGGATCGGCTGGCGCAATCACATCTTTTAAACTCACCGTTAGCACAACACGATCTATTAGTAGGTCTTGCTGACTCTGGCGCGCTAGTTGCCAGACGGGTGCGTGAACGCCTGCAGAGGGTTGGCTATGGTGTGTTCTTGGATAATTTAGTTTCGCGGCCTTTGCAATCCGGAGGGAGTTTTCTCGCCGCGTGGAGCGAACGCGAGCAGCAGCGGCTATTACAGCTAGTGGCTCTCGGAGGGCAGTACGATAGCGCAGCAGGAGGAGGGGGGCAGCCTGGAACAACTACTCTAATTTTCCGCAGATTAGTTGCTAGTAGTCGGGTAGAAGATAATTCAGCCCAACGAGTGCGAGTGATGACGATCCATCAGGCCAAGGGGCTTGAATTTGATGCGGTGGTATTGCCAGAGCTCGATTATCAGTTAGTGAAGACAACCGGAGACGCACTTGTCTATCGGCGTTCGCCATTGGAGCCTCCGGAGCGTATTTCGCGTAGTGTATCATTGTTAGAGCGGCAATTGGTTCCTGAGCTCGATCTGATGGCGCGTAGTGCTGAGGAGATGCAGCTTAAGGAGCAGCTAAGCTTAATCTATGTAGCGCTAACCCGCGCTGTCCACGCTCTATATCTTGTGTGTGGAATTAAAGAGGGCTCAGAGAGGACCCCGGGAATTCAGTTTAAATCTGGTTCCTGGGGATTGTTATTGCACAACGCACTGGCACACTGGGGAATTGATCCAGAAGCGCGATTGATTGAGCACGGCGATTCTAGATGGTGGAGTGGCCTGGTGCAGTCGGGCGAATCATCTACCGCTGAGGATCAACCGGTAGCTACTCTCGTGCAAGCTTCGGGAGCGGTACGTTCGCCGCGCCTAAAGCGAGTTAGTCCATCGGTTCGAGAGCATGAATTGGGGACGGACTCGACAGTAGTAGATCATAGCAGTGAAACCGGCCGCGATCGTCAGGAGGCGTTACGCTTCGGAAGTACCGTGCACCAGGAGCTGGAGAATATTGAATGGCTAGATAATAGTGCGGTGAGTATTTCTGAGGAGATCGCTCAGATGATTGCACAACCCGCAGTGCGTGAGATCCTTTCCCGTGAGCACTACCAGAGACAATGGCCCGATTGTGACGAGATCATGGTGCGTCGAGAGTTGCCCTTTAGTAGTTGCGACACTAGCGAGCCAGCATGTCTGGTAGTCGGAGCGATCGATCGACTAGTGCTGGGGCTGCACTCTGGAAAGGTAGTTCGAGCCCAGGTGATCGATTTCAAAACCGACAACCTGCATCCGGACGGGCATGCCGAGGCCGCCCTGCGTTATGTACCGCAATTGGCGATGTACCGTGAGGCAGTGGGGCGACTGTTTGCGCTTGATCTGTCCAAGATTGAGACGTGCCTAGTGTTTGTACGTGATGGTACTGTGTCTGACCTCAAGGAGCTTATTTGAGAATCCCCCCAGAAAGTCTATCGCCAGATACCCTACGCGGAGTGCTAGAGGAGTTCGCCCTGCGCGAAGGTACGGATTACGGAGTGCGCGAGTTTAGCCTCGAAGAAAAGGTTGCCCAACTTCGCAAGCAGCTCGAACGGAATCAGATTGAGATCGTATTTGATGAGGATAGTAAGAGTGTGACGTTGCGGAGTTTGTGAAGTCTATAGAATTCATTTTCACCACGAAGGCCACCAAGACCGAGAGCAATTTGTGCTCGTGATCATGGCTTTTTCCTGCATCCCCATCTATAGTGATTATCAAAAGTCGGCGCCAATATAATTGGCAAGCCTTTTGAATTTAATCACTATAGGTTGCTGTTTTGATTCGCTTTCGCGAATCTATAGTGGTTTGCAAAAGCTATTATATCGCTCGCGACTTTTGCAAACCGCTATAGCATACTCCCCATGACCGAATCACCAACTCCAGTAAAATCTCAAGTTAAACAACACGAGCCGATTCCTCCCTGTGAGCGTTGCCAGAAGACGCCGCGGCTGTGTGTTTGTGATTCGATCTCGCCGATCAAGACCAAAACAAAAGTGCTGATTTTACAGCACCCGCAGGAGCCCGACAAGACTCTTGGAACTGCGCGAATTGCGCATTTAATGTTAATCAACTCGAAGCTATTAATTGCACTATCGCGGCGTAATTTGGAGCACGCGTTGGGGGATCTGGCACCGGGTGAGAAGATCGATCCTAAAGATTGGTTAGTACTCTATCTCGGTAGTGCAAAACCTCCGCGTATTGCCCCAGGCGGTGACCCTAAGATTTTAGTGCTGAACCGTGAGAGTAAACCACATCCCGATAGTGATCAGATCTTGCGCCGCATAAAAGGAATTCTGGTGCTCGACGGCACCTGGAGCCAGGCCAAAGCGTTATGGTGGCGCAACGCCTGGATCTTAAAATTACAGCGCGCTGTATTGTGCACTCCGCAGCGTTCTCTCTACGGCAAGCTACGCAAGGAGCCGCGGCCTGAGAGTGTTTCGACGATCGAGAGTTTGGGGTTGGCTCTTGCAATTCTAGAGGGCAAGTCGGAGCTTAATGATCAACTCTTGGTTCCGTTTAAAGCGTTACTAGAGCGCTATAGGGCTCGGGGGAATTTGCGGCGGTAATCGAAATAGAGGCACTATCGCGGTTTACAAAAACTATTATTTCGCTCGCGACTTTTGCAAACCGCTATAGTGTCCCTGCCGTCTGTGTCTTTTAATCATCCCATTTAGGTTTGCTAGTAATGGCCTGCCACGACTAAATCCACGTGCAGAGATTAGCCTGAGGATTTGCCGGGTTTCGATTAGTTCAGAGGGATCGACAATGCTGAGCAGATTTAAAATGTCCTCGATATCTCGTGGGCGATTATTCTGGTCGGCCGATAACAATTTCATAGCGATTAGGTGTGTTGCCCTCGCAACCGGAAGAGTAACTCCCGGCAAGATCTTCTCATTCGTAGCCCCGCCGATAATCTCGCATTCTACTCCGCAGGCAGAGAAGATTAAGTCAACTACGATACTAGTAGCGCCCCGCTTCGGTGAAATTAGCCTCGCCGTTGCAAGCTCTCCAGAGGGCTTGCGCTCAAGTAAGGAATCGACAGCATATCCCAGACTAAGGAGGACCCGTATTATCCTTTCTGCCTCTTCACTATTTTCAACTAACACGGCCAAGTCGACATCTCGGGTCAATCGAGGAGCGCCACGGACAGTAACTGCCATGCCACCCACCAGTGCAAATTGAATTCCTTGTCGCTTTAGATCGGCCGCGATGGTCTTCAGAACCTGAGATAGCCCACCCCAGAGCCTCATCAGTCCTGCTCCCACTTTCGATAACGAAAGATGCGACCTAATTGTGTCCCAAGCTTTCTATCGCTAGGCTTTAGAAGCCACGCCGCAACTGCTGCATCAATCTTTTTACGTTTCCAGCGCTTATTCCTCCGGACCAAGTTGGCCCTTAGGTTAAAGATCGCGAAATCAAGTAGCTCACTCAGAGTACGAAAGTTAGCCTCCGGAGTGTTAGAATCTGTCTGTAACACGGGTCGCTTGGTATGGGTTACTTGGTGGGTGATTCGCACCTTGATCTTTCTCTTCATTTCCATGGGATTAGTTTACCGGAGCGAGAAGAAAGGCGGCAGGTATATTTTGCAGGCCAAGAATTCATTTGCCAAGAATTCATTTGCCAAGAATTCATTTGATAGCTGCAAGCCGTTCTATTTCTTGCTTCTTCGCGAGGGTGCTTTAACCTAGATTCCGCAGTTGAATCGTAGCGAGGAGGTCGAGGTGCCTGATATTTTTGAGGTTTTCGACGAAATTGGCACGCAAACCCTAGCACCGCTAGGGTGAGTACCAATTTCTAGAAAACATCAAAAAGATCAGGCAGATCGGCCTCCGTAGCAGATTCAACTGCGGAATCTAGGATAATGGGCTCGTCGCCTGAATCCTCTGGTAACACCCCTACCTCTAAACATAGTACCCCCTCACCCACGACGGATCCCTTGGGGTGGTGAATTTTATAGTCAAGCAATGTTCCACGAGAGCCGACCTAAATATAGACCTGGAGCAACGTAAAAGATGATGCCCAAACTTAGACTTAGAGCTATCGTGTCATTCGCCCTCTCAACACTGATGTTGCTTAGCACAGTCGTCGCCCAAGATAGCGAGATTTTAATCAAGGATACGGCCGGTATTACCAGGGCAGCATCTCAAGTAGACGGTAGCGGCGTTGTTCAGTTTGGAGTGGAAACCGCCAGTGGGGCAGCAGCTGACGGGATCGAGGTTACCCTAACAAATATAGCTACGGGCGAAACCATGATCGCAACTGCCGCCAACGGTACGGTCGCCTTCGAAGCCGTGGCGCCTGGCGCCTGGACGGTGGCTTCTACTACTGCCGGTGCAACATTCACAAACGTAACAATCGGCTCGATGGTAGCTATTGCCGGTGTGGGCGGCATTACGGCCGGAACATTGGGACTAGGAGCGCTCGCTGTCGGTGGCACTACCGCAGTTGCGATTTCGGCTACCGACGATAGCAGCAGTAGCTCGCCACTCTCACCAGCCAGCTAATCTCCCCAAATTTTTGCAAAAGCAAGTTGAGCTTCGCGGTGCGGCACCTCATCAACACCCAGATCATTAAGCAAACGCGCCGGATATCCAGGTGCTAAATGTAATAGCGATACCTTGGTCGCATCAACTGTAAAATAGAGCCGCCACGCGCCACACCCCATCCGAAAACTACCGTTGCGTTGTTTTGAGATTCTGCGAGTTCGATGAGGTGTTGGATCCCGTTCAAGGCTCGTTACAGCACGCTTCACAAAATCAATCTTCCACCTCTCAGCCAACCACGATATCTGCTCAGACACTAATTCAGAAAAGTGAACTGTATATTGGGGTGGCGCACTCACAAGACTCTCAACTTCCGCCAACCAGCCGTTTCGCATACCAGAAAACGCGTCGATTTCACTGATGTAAGGTTTGATATCAAGGATCGGTGTACCATCAATGAGATCATTACTACCGATAATCAATCGTAATCCCTGCACTGAGAGCAACGGAACTGAGGTAATTCCGATCGGGTTTGGGCGGTGTGGCGAGCGCGTCGCAAACACCCCACGACGCTTATTGCCACCTCGTGGCGGCAAGACCATCGGTCGCCAATTAGAGTTCTTATGAAACCACCAGACCAGCCAAATGCGTTCAAACCCGGCTAGATCAATCACCGCCCGATCTAGGCCCAATCCACACACAAGTTCGATTACGCTACTTTCTTGCAACCTAGTATCTGGTTGATGCGGAGCATCAAACTTCAGGTCCATCGAAGTTCTAACAAATCCGATTGGGCTTACCGTCAGAGTTAAAGCATTCAGAGCTGCAGGATTAGGCACCAATTTTGCTTCGTCCATATGCAAAAACTATTGCATAACCTAGGCGATCATTCCCTCAAATACGGCGCGTCCCGTATCTAGTCCACATCCTCCGACTAGCAATTCACTCGCCCGTTCTGGATGCGGCATCAACCCAACAACGTTGCGCTCTCGACTACAGATTCCGGCGATTGAGTTCAACGACCCGTTCGGATTGGCTGCTGCCGTTATCGCCCCGTCTACATCACAATAGCGAAACACTACGCGCTGCTCATCTTCAAGTTCAGCAACTGTCTGCGGATCAGCGAAGAAATTCCCCTCGCCGTGCGCAATTGGACAGGTGATAATTGAGCCAGGAGCGATAGCGCGAGTAAACGGTGTCACCGCTTCAACCCTAAGCTGCACAAACTGTGATAAAAACCGAAGGTCACGGTTGCGCAATAGAACACCGGGCAATAATCCAACCTCACAAAGGATCTGAAATCCATTGCAGATTCCCAATACTGGGCCACCGCGCAAAGCAAATTTCTTGACCTCTGCCATAATTGGCGACAATCGCGCCATTGCTCCCGTTCGCAGGTAATCCCCATAGGCGAAGCCGCCAGGAACGATAACAAGGTCAGCTCTTCCAAGATCCGTTTCACGATGCCAGACAACTCGAACTCGTTGTCGTAATACACGCGAGTACAGGTGCACAACATCGTGTTCACAGTTGGATCCGGGGAAGAGTATTACGGCTACTTGCATAGGATTAAACTTATAGCTTGTGAATGTAACAACACAGCTAGCACTGGACTTCAAAACTTTCAATAACTGTGTTGGCCAGAAGTTTTTCGCACATCTGCTGGACCTGCATCTTGGCCTCTTCTGGTGACTGGTCAGGAAGCTCGAACTCTACTAACTTCCCGATGCGCACATCCTGTACGCCCGCAAATCCCAATCCGTGCAAACCGCGCTCTACTGCCTTGCCTTGAACATCCAACACGCCGGATTTAAGTCTTACAAAAACCTGAATCTTCATTACTCACTCCTTATTTGATCCCATTAACTGTCCGCATAAAGATTGCATCCACATTACGGAGGTGGTGCTGCAGATCAAATAAGGCCCTGACCTTCTCCACTGGCATTACGGCCGTAATCTTATCATCTCCTAAGACACGATCCGGGAATGCCATACCCCCCTCCCAAGCCGCTAGTGCATGAGCTTGAACCATCTGATATGCGGTCTCGCGAGTAATCCCGTGATCGACGAGCGCGACAAGTAGCGCGCCAGAGAATGGCAGCCCACGATTCACCTCAAGATTTGCGCGCATACGTTCCGGATATACAACCAAGCCCCGCACAATGCCGTCAAAACGATGAAGCATGAAATCAATTAAGGTACACGCATCTGGACCGATCACCCTTTCAACCGAACTATGGCTAATGTCGCGCTCATGCCACAGTGCTACATCTTCGATGGCCGCCTGGGAGTAGCTTCGCATCAGCCGCGCTAGTCCACACAGATTTTCACTAAGGATTGGATTACGCTTATGCGGCATCGCCGATGAGCCTTTCTGCCCTGCAGTAAAGCGCTCTTCAGCCTCTCGAACTTCACTACGCTGCAGGTGTCGCACCTCAACACAACAGCGCTCAATTGAGGTAGCGAGCAGTGCTAGACTTGAAAAAAAAGCCGCATGGCGATCACGCGCAACTACCTGAGTTGCAACGGGCTCTGGGGTTAGTTCCAGGCGCTCCAATATCCGCCCCTCAATCTTCGGATCAATAAGCGAGTTTGTCCCAACAGCACCGGAGATCTTTCCAACCGCGATCTCGCTACGCGCTGATACAATACGATTGCGAGCTCGTGAGAGCTCCGACCACCAAGTTAATAACTTAAGTCCAAATGTAGTCGGCTCGGCGTGTATCCCATGACTACGTCCGATGCATGGCGTTGCTTTAAATTCCTTAGCACGCACCAATATCCCGTCAAGAACACGATCCAATCCAGCTAAGATTAGATCGCTTGACCGCACCAACTGAATAGCCAGCGCCGTATCAACTAAGTCACTTGAGGTCATACCACGATGGACAAAGCGCGAAAGAGGCCCAACATGCTCAGCAACGTTGGTGAGGAACGCAATTACATCGTGCTTTACCTCGCGCTCAATCTCATCAACTCGCTCCGCCTCAAACCTCCCTTTTGCACGAACTGCCTGCGCAGCTTCAAGCGGAGCAAGTCCAGCTACGGCCAGCTCCTCTAGCGCGACGGTTTCTACCTCAAGCCACACCCCGTACCGCGCGTGATCGCTCCAAAGGGCAGACATCTCTGGTCTAGAATAGCGGGTAATCATAGGGGGTCGACTGTAGCCTAAGATCGCGTTGGCTTCAAAGGGTGCCCAAATCAACTGTTTGCTACCTGAGCAATCCCAGAGTCGGACTTTATTGTTGACCAAGATCCAACCATACAGGGTTCCACGATACAGGGTTCCACGATACAGGGTTCCACGATACGGGGTTCCACGATACGGGGTTCCACGATACGGGGTTCCACGGCAATCATTCCAGTGGAGCAATATGGCGAGCCACATCGGACATCGGGTCCATCGCCCCCCCCTGCCTTCACAAAGGCATCAAAAACCTTGCGGGTACAACTTAAAGCATGCTCCGGGGTATTGCTATTTTCACTTAGGTGCCCAAGCACTACGTGCCAGAGATCGCGATGAATTGTAGCCTCAAGTAGCTCTGCTGCCCCCTCATTACTTAGGTGCCCATGAGCGGAAGCGATTCTAGCTTTTAGATCCCAGGGATAGCTGCAGCTGCGCAACAACTCAATATCATAATTCGATTCCAACACTACCGCATTAGCACCCATCAAACTTGCGCGCACCAATGGGGTTGATTTGCCCAGATCTGTAAACTGCGCAAACTTCAGACCACGAGCCTCAACCACGAAACCGACTGGCTCTACGACATCATGCGTAATACTGACCGGTGAGACCTTAACGCAACCCAGTTCGAATGGGTGGCCAGTCTCAAAGTGTTGAATTCCACCGACGCCATGCACTCGCTCAGCGGTCTTCTCATTGGCGAATACAGGTGTTTTCCAACGTCGCGTAAATACGGACAAGCCACGTACATGATCATAATGTTCGTGGGTTACTAGAATTGCATTCAATGAAGCAGGATCAATTGCGAGATCCGCCAAGCGCCGTTCGGTCTCCTTAGCGGACATTCCACAATCGATCAACAATCGGGTCTCGCCCACCTCTAAATAGGTGCAATTTGCCTTACTTCCACTAGAGAGCACAGCGAATCGCATTCTAGAGCTGGCCCCCTTCGCTCTTCGCATACTCAACCGTCGGTAGGTACCAGCGATTCTCAATCTTTACTAGTTTGACAGTTGAGCTGCGCTCGTCTTCGTCTAATACCGCAATTAATTCAATCTCTGCATGGTCACCCCCAAGCATCGTCACTTTTCCGATCCGATACTGTGTATCACTAATTCGCTGCGCCATACGCTCCTTAAGCATAGCCATCGATTCAACCACTCGATCGGTAGACGCGCGAAGTTTAGCAGCCATGTCCTCGGGTAACTTACTCATCCGCTGTGCAAGCTGATCTCGAAGATACTTCTGAGGATCAGAAAGCACCGCTCGCATGTAGCTCTCAAGCTGTTGCGGCGTATCAATTTGCTTCATCTTAGTTTCACTTTCGGGATAAGCCGCGTAAGCAGAAGGCCAGTGAATATAATCCAAAATCACGACCGGCTCATGAGTTGCCTTCAATCTCGCAAGCATCTCCTCAATTAGTTCACGCGGACCACGCTCGGAGGCTGTTGGAGTTGCGGTCAGAACTGGGTCCAGGGCTGACTCCGCTGCAGCAATTGTGGCGGGCTCAATGATTGCTGGGTCTTGTGCAGTAATCTCAGCTTTAAAATTAAGCAGAATTCCAGTTAGAAACGCCGCTACCATCAAACATCGCAACACCATCATTATCCCCTATTTATACCTTAGGTAGGCCAAGTAACCGCTCGGCGATAATCCCTCGTTGAATCTCTGAAGTTCCCGCAGCAATTGTACGCCCACGAGAATAGAGATACCGATGAATCGCAGTCCCAAAAACCGGGTCAGCCTCACCGCGCACAAGATCTCTTCCTTGACGTTGCATCGCAAACTTCGCAATAGCCTGAAAAGTCTCGCTCCAAAAAAGTTTGTCGAGCGAACCTTCGGGACCGGGAGACTTTCCAGCGGCATAGTCAACAAGATGTTCGTAAGCCAGCGCTCGTACGGCGCATGAACGGACAACAAGATCGGCAAGTTCGCGACGCACGCCCGAGTCCTTGCAATCACGCTCAGCCGCCACTAGTCCACGAAGAGCTACCTCAGACTGAAGTTGTCGCGCAAAAGTTAGCACGACCCGCTCGTACATCAATGTCGAGATCGCGATCTTCCAACCCTCACCCAACTGCCCCACGATGTTCTCGCGCGGAACAAATACCTGATCAAAAAATACTTCATTAAATTCAGAATCACCGGAGATCTGACGCAACGGTCGCGTAGTAATTCCCGGCGAATTCATAGGCACCAGCAGGTATGACAACCCGCGATGCTTTGAATCCTCGGCAGATGTCCGACAAAGAACAAAGCACCATTGCGCAATATGCGCAAAGCTTGTCCAGATCTTGTGGCCAGTAACTACAAATCCTTCTGGCCTAACCTCAGCTTTAGTGCGAATCGCCGCCAGATCGCTGCCAGCCCCTGGCTCTGAAAATCCCTGACACCAGATCTCCTCCCCCGTTAGAATCTTTGCAAGAAACCGCGAGCGCTGATCATCTGAGCCGTGACGAATAAGTACCGGCCCAACCATCGTAAGCCCGAAAAGTCCCAGCACTTGTGGAGCTTCAACTCGCACTAATTCTTCCTGCACCACCGCCTCTTCAACCAAAGAAAGGCTTCGACCTCCAAACTCACTCGGCCAATGAACTCCTAGCAGACGTGCTGCGGCAAGCTGTCGTTGCCAATCGCGCCCCTGAGATACGAAAACATCAAGACTGGAATCAGAGCTTGGCCCCGGTGGTGGATTAGCGCGCAGCCAATTCTGAACCTCGGTACGGAACTCAACTACCTTTTTATTTAGCGCCAACTTCAGCATCACCTACCCACGGCCAAGCATTCCCAAAGCAGCCTTAAGTGCCACAGCATAATTGGTCGTTGATTCGCCTATGCCGTAATAGCGCTCTAAAACAACTGCACTGTCATCGACTTCGATTGCGCGGGTGACTCGAAATGCTGTCTGGGACCTGCCGGCACTCCGATGTTGAATCATACTTTCTAATACGGCATGGCCCCCCTCGGCACGCCGCTCAACCACTAATTCAACACCAGATTCGGTTCGCAACGAAACTCCCGCCACAATCGGAGGATCGCGCATAACACCCGCACTAAATCGCAACGAAACTTCACTCAACGGTCGAGCAATCGAGATAGCTGGTCGTGATTTTGGTGTACACACCACACGATCACCTTGAATGGCTCTTGCTTGAAGACCGAGGCGTTCTACTATCCATCCTGCAAGCACAAGAGCCGCGCTCCCATACTTCATAGGTGACTGGCTAGAGGTTGTGCGAATCTCAATTTCTACAAGATGTGGCAAGCTTTCCAGCACCTCAGGTCGATCTGCCAAACGACGAATCTGCTCACGCCAGGGACCCATTCGAATCCACTGCAGATCAATTAAATTAGTTGGAGTTCTCGCCAGCTCCACCAATAGGTCCGTGCGCCCCTCAAGAATCGTTGAATCGTACAACACCTCCTCAGACATCGCGGCAACTAGCACCAACCACTCTCGCGAAATCTCCGGATCCGTTAATAATAACGCCGTCGGTGCTGCGCCAATCAAATTCGCCCGTATTATATTGGGAACTAGACTAAATCGTGAAGCGGCAAGGCTAAGCTCAACTATCTCCGAGCACGATTGCTCACCACCCGACAACGCATGACAGCGCGCGGATAGTTTAATACCGATCTCTCGCTGATTGGGGGCTATCAGAACCCGAAAAAATCTACTTGGACGGACAGAGCAAAGCGCGTCAATCAGATCTTCGCTCTGTCGTAGGCGCTCTTCACTAGTGACAACCTGTAATACATTTCCACCACCACAACGCCGATGCTTTACCTCGCCACGTTCTAGGTCACTAAATAGACTATCGAGGCTTGCTGCAATATTTGTCGGCTTCACTCCAGAACATTGAGCGATCTCGACACTTGATTTGGGAGTCCCAGCTTCAGCCATGGCCTTCCTTACAGCCTCATCCATCGGTGACCCCTTGGACGCAATAGCGCGGCCGCTGCGGACGGTCCCCAAGTTCCGGATTCATAAGTATAGAGTGGTGGTGGCGAGCTCGAATTCCACGCATCTAACACCGGAGCCAATAGATCCCACGCCTCCTCGATCTCATCGTCTCTAATGAAAAGAGTGGCATCCCCACGCATAGCGTCTAGAATGAGCCTTTCATATGCCTCAGCCGAGGCGACACCAAACTGACTACCGTAAGCAAAATCCATCGTTACGCCCTTAACGCGCATTCGCGGGCCGGGCGGCTTTGAATTGATCCGGAACGAGATCCCCTCGTTGGGCTGAACCTGAATTGTCAGGGAGTTCTGCTCTAACTCGGCCACCTGACGACCTCGGAATAGTGAGGCCGGGGCTTTTGTGAAAAATACCGTTATCTGTGTAATCCTTTTGGGCAAACGCTTCCCAGCGCGGACATATATCGGCACACCTGCCCAACGCCAGTTATCGATCTCGAGCTTCATTGCAACAAAGGTCTCTGTGGCAGACTGAGGAGCAACATCCTTCTCCTCGCGGTATCCTGGAACATCGGCGCCGTCTATAAAGCCGCGGGTATACTGGGCACGCGCAGTTGAGGTAGTGATATCTTCGACCTTCAATCTCTTAATAGACCGCAAGACCTTAACCTTCTCATCACGAATACTGTTTGCATCGCTTAGCGACAGGGGCGGCTCAATGCAAAGCAGAGATAACATCTGTAAAAGGTGATTCTGAACGATATCTCGCAGGATCCCACTCTGATCGAAATATCCAGCACGCGATCCAACACCGATACTTTCACTAACTGAGATCTCAATATGATCAATAAATCGATTATTCCAGAGTGGCTCAAATATTCCGTTAGCAAATCGCATTACAAGGATATTCTGAACCGTCTCCTTCCCCAGGTAATGATCGATACGATAGATCTGGCTTTCATTAAAATTAGCTCGCAATACTTGGTTTAGTTCTCTGGCTGAATCAAGATCGTGGCCGAACGGCTTCTCAATAATGACGGAGGTTGAACGCGAGCCCCCTTGCGGAGCTTCAACCAAACCAGAGGCGTGCAGGTTCGCTGCGATCGCTCCAAAGAAGGATGGGGCTACCGAAAGATAATAGAGATAATTCAGGTTCTGAGAACGTTCCGTACCTAATGTTGCCAAGCGATCTTTCAATCCATGAAAATCCGCCTCGTTATTTCCATCGACCGCTTGATAATATAGCCCCTTCGCGAATTTCTCCCAAACTGCATCCTCAACCGGACGACGCGAAAACTTTTTTATCGACTCATAAGATGCCGCCCGAAACTCATCATCGGTCAAACTCGAACGCGCTGCACCGACAACAACGAATCCTTCCGGCAGATACTCGTCATGCGCCAGATTGTATAATGCCGGTAAGAGTTTGCGCTGCGTCAGATCGCCCGTGGCACCGAAGATCACCAACGCTGTCGGGGGCGGACGTAAAAGGCGACTCTCGCCCTCAGCAAATGGATTCTCCATGCAGATTACCTCAAATTTAGAAAATGAAGGTGAACTATTAAATCGCTTTTCGCTTAGTTTCAATTGAAGAGATAAGTTCACTATATGAATCAGCGAAAGATTTAACGCCGGCCATCTGCAGATCCAAAAGAATTGAATCAAACTGCAATCCCAACTCCTTTATGTGGCTTATTAAGCCCTGCGCTTCAGCAAGCCCAGCGTGCAGAGCAGGTGTAATCGTTGCCCCGGCCAAAACCGCTTTCAATGTTGCAGGCGGCATCGTATTCACAGTGTCTCGCCCAGCTAACTGCTCTACATAGAGGGTTGGACTGAGTTTGGGGTTCTTGGTCCCTGTACTCGCCCATAATGGACGCTGCACTCGCGCTCCTGCAGTCGCAAGTGGAGCAAAACGTGGGCTATGATAAAGCTCCTCAAATTTTGCGTAAGCCAGTTTGGAATTTGCTATGCCTACCTTACCCCAGAAACTTGCAAGAGCTGCAGCTGAGGCCTTGCCAGCTGCTACAAGCTCATCGAACCTCTTTTCATGTGCGGCATCTACTCGAGAAACAAAAAAGCTGGCAACTGAGGCGAGTTCCTTTACAGATTGACCGCTCTTCACGCGCGATTCTAGGGCCTGAATATGAGCCTCTGCAACAGTTGCATACACTTCGCGGGAAAAAATCAAGGTGACATTGACGTTTATTCCCTCTTCCAACAACGTTCGGATCGCCGGAATGCCAGCCTCGGTTGCTGGCACCTTAATCATGATGTTGGGGCGCGATAATTTTTTCCAAAGGCGCCGAGCAGCAGACAATGTGCCCTGCGTATCATGGGCCAGAGTCGGTGAGACTTCGATACTAGCATGTCCATCGGCTCCTGGATTAGCGTTATATGTTGCGATCAGAAGGTCGGCCGCCGCACCCACATCTTGAATCATTAGCTCTTCACAGATCTCGTCGGCGTTCAGCCCATTTCCAGAAAGTGCTCTAATATCGGAATCATAGTTCGAGGTATCAGCGATGGCCTGCTTGAAGATCGTCGGATTGCTTGTTAAGCCTGAGACTCCCAGATCGAGATACCCCTTCAGTTCCCCCGAGCGCAGAACATCGCGGGACAAATTATCGTACCAGACCGAAGTTCCGACCTCATTAAGCGCAACGATTTGTGGATTTCTAGGCATGGTAATTATTCCAAGTAGTTAGACCATTATTAAAGACTCCGCCCCGCCAGCCTAGCGCAGTTTGCGCCAAATTAGGAGCCCACAAATACCACAATACCACATCTAGCCCCCCTACTAGAC
>Ga0163148_10001425_pt1 | contig 31026 bp, 26 predicted proteins | sample OliLakLV19MP7P2_FD_148606 | JGI IMG/M metagenome (GOLD analysis project Ga0163148, IMG submission 148606) | Freshwater microbial mat bacterial communities from Lake Vanda, McMurdo Dry Valleys, Antarctica- Oligotrophic Lake LV.19.MP7.P2 | ecosystem: Environmental > Aquatic > Freshwater > Lake >... | reverse complement strand
CCCCCAACCCCCAACCCCCTCATCCCGTCTTCAACATTTCGCGCGTCGGCGGTTGGCGGCCGCAGGTCCAGGCTTCGAGGCAGAGGATGGCATCGCTGATCGGACGATCGGCTTTGAAGTCGCGCAGGACACGCAGCATTCCTTCGAACGTCCGCGGATCGAGTTTCACGGCCTCTTCGGCAACCTCGGCCGTCGATGCCGCCGGCGCGGCTTCCTGGGGCGGGCCGAATGACGTGGTAAAGCGTTGTCGCAAGTGAGCCTGCCGAACGATACGCAACAGGGCGACAACGTCGCGGCCGCCGGTGGCTTGACCGTTCGCCGGCGCCCCAAAGTTCCGCAGCGCCACGGCAGCCTCGGCCGCCGCCGCCGATAGTTGCATGTCGATTTGAAACGCCAGCGCGTGTTGAATCGATTGCATCGCCGCCCGAAATCCCGGCCGGCGCAGCCAACGGCGCATCACCACCGCCGCCGGCCAATCGCCGGCAGGCAGGTCGCCTGATTGTTTTCGCAATGATCGCAAAAAAGATGTTTGGGCATTTGTTGTTCCTTGCACACGTGGCATAAGTGCCTCCTTTTTCAAGATTTGCGCTACAAACGGCTTCTCGAAATCGGTTGTAAAACCGGGTCCAAACCGGGTCCCGAAACGGTCCTTTTCGCGCCCGATGGGGTCCCACTGGGGTCCAATCCTTCAACACTTCGGTCCAAATTGGAGCCGTGCCGCAGTGACCTCATAATCGCTGTATGTTAGGTTATTGTTTTATCAATGTCAAACAGAAAATCTGTCGGCAATCCCAACCCACGCTGGCGTGCGCTACGAAACGCTTGAGGATGCTCAATGGGTCTAACGCTTCTTTTTGGCGGTCGGTCGGTGCGTCACCAGAAAGTTAAACACGAAGAAACGAAGAAGCGAAGTGGACGCTCTGGCGCAAGTTGCATCCTGCTGGACACGGGTCAATGAAAGACGGAATTAGTGTTTGTCGATCCGCGTCGGTTAGGGATTACCGCTGCCTTCGTTTCTTCGTTTCTTCGTTTCTTCGCTTCTTCGTGTTGACCCGAATGTCTTTGCGATCGTCGTTAAGAAACAGCGTTAGACCCCCGGAATCGTCGGGCCCGCCGTTTGTTGTGATGGTTGAGAAATGCATGGTACACTTCGCGTTATGCGAGCATACACCGCCGTGATTGAGCGCGACCCAGATACCGCCATGCTGGTGGGTTATGTCCCTGGATTCCCGGGCGCGCATTCGCAAGGCGCCACGATGGAGGAACTGCAGCGAAACCTTCAGGAAGTTATCGCGATGCTGTTGGAAGATGGCGAACCCAAAATGGAAGGCGAGTTTGTTGGAACCCAACTGGTAACCGTCGAATAAAATGCCAAGACCGCCGGTCCTCAAACCTCGCGAGGTCGTGGCGATCCTCAAGAAGCTCGGCTTCGTTTGTGTGCGGCAGCGCGGTTCGCACATGCAGTTTCGTCATGCCGACGGACGTGCTACGACGGTGCCCGACCATGGTGGAAGAGATGTATCACCCATCCTTGTGCGAACGATTGCGCGAGACATTGGATTGACGATCGACGAACTTATTACCGATCGCTAGTCCGCGCGGTACGCGATTCGCTTCACCTGCGAAGATCGATATATTAAGCGTATGACATTGAAGCCTTGCACGGCCGCGGTATACGGCCTCCTTGTCGCGATTATGACGTTTGCCGGCGTCGGCTGCACCCCCGAAACTACCCGGGCCGCGCCCACCGGCAAGACCGATGCCTCCGCCGCGCCCGTGCGGCTTACCATCAAAGTCACCGATTTTCGCAACCACACCGGCCAGCTCATCTTCGGCGTGTTCAAGACCCAAGACGGATTCCCCAGCGCCGAAAAGCACGCGGTGAACCGGCAGGTGCGGGCGTTTGATGCCGACACGGTTGTGTTCGTCGCCGAACTGCCGCCGGGGGATTATGGCGCTTCGGTGTTGCACGATGAAAACAGCAACAACGACATGGATAAAAACATCATCGGCATTCCCAGTGAAGGTTACGGCGTGACCAACAACCCCAAGCCGCGCTTCCGCGGGGCGACGTTTAAGGAATCGATCTTCAATCTTCCCAAAGAAGGCGCGGAGTTGACGATCAGCATGCAGTATTTTTGAATGTTTGGCGCGGCCATTTCATTACGTTCATTTCATTACGGGGAAACGGCCTATGACCGCAGTGACGAGCTGCAAGCGTTGGCGACCGTTTTCTTGCAGGAATCGGGTCGCTTACGCTCGCCGCTCGTTTGATATAAGCCCTGCATTTCATCCGAAGTTCATGCCCGTTTCATAAGCGCTTCATCATCTTTTTCTAAGCTTGCCATTCAGAGTTGGAGCACTCGGCGAACCATCGCGGCGCGGCCGCGAGTTTGCACGATGCGATGCAACTCTGTTTTTTAGGAGCAAGTCATGAACCCCGCAGCCCGGCGCAATAGCGCAGTATCAAATGTGTTCGAGTCACTCGAACGTCGCACCCACTTATCCGGCAATGTGACCGCAACACTTGCCGGTGGCGATTTAACCCTTCAGGGTGATTCGGGCGACAACCACGTCGTCGTCTCCCGGAACAGCAACGGCACAACCCGCATCGCCGGCAGAGACGGCACAAAGGTCAACGGCAAGACCTCGGTCAGTCTCGGAAAAATCACCGATGATTTCGTCGCGAAGATGCTTCAGGGCGGCACCGACCTCGTAGCGGTGCAGGGGCAGTTGAATATTCCCGGCGATGTCACGTCCAACATCGGCGCCGGCGAGTTTCTGCTGGAAGGCTCGAGCGGCCCCATCAACATCGGCGGCAACCTGACGATCAACGCTGGCGAAGAGGGTTTGGTCAGCGTCCGCAATGAAATCAACGTAAGCGGCGAAGTGTCGATCGATTCTGCCGGCGAAGCAAACGTGGTCAGCGCCGCGGCCACCGTTCCCAATCTGTCGGCCGCCAGGTTCAGCAACAGCCTGAACATTAACAACCCCTACTTCCCCCTCGTAGCCGGCAGCGTCTACAAATACGACGTGGCGGGCGTTGACGACGAGACCGGCGAAGCGTTTACCGAACGGATCGTCGTGGAAGTGACCAACCAGACCAAGTTAATCGAAGGCGTGAGAACCCGGGTCGTTCTTGATCGCGTTTACTCCGAAGGACTTCTCATCGAGAGCACCTTCGACTGGTACGCCCAGGACGACAACGGCAACGTCTGGTACTTCGGCGAAGATACCACCGCGTTTGAATACGATGACGAAGGCAATCTGATCGGCACGGAAACCGGCGGCTCGTGGATTTCCGGCGTCGATGGCGCACAAGCCGGTACGATCATGGAAGCCAAGCCGCGCGTCGGCCACCGTTACTATCAGGAGTTCGCGCCGGGCGACGTGCTTGATATCGGCGTGGGTGTCTCCACTCGGAACCGAGTTAAGGTTCCTGTGGGCAAATACTTGAACGTGTTCCGTTCCGAAGAAACCACCGTCACCGAACCGAACGTGCTGGCCAACAAACTCTACGCGCCGGGCGTGGGAGCGGTGGTCGAATTCGACTACGACCTTGAAGACACCGAAGTTGTGCAAACCACGCGGCTGGTTTCGCTCACGCTCAATGGCAAGGCCGTGAAGACCGTGGTTTCGCCCACGCGCTCGGGTGGCACGAACCCCGACGGCAGGTTTGTCGGCGCGGCCGATTTCACCGGCGACGCGGAGATTGGCGCCGCCGGCCCGGTCGTCATCAACAGCGCCAACTTCGATGGCACGCTGGATATCGACACCGAAGAAGAAGCTTTCATCGTCAACGCCGACCTCACGGGCAATGTAAACATTGTCGCGGATGAAGCGGTGTCACTTCGCAACATTTTCGCCGAAGGCACCGTACGCGTCGGCGGCAAGTCGGACGTGTTCGTGTTCGACTCATTCATCACCCGCCTGAATGGCCGTTTCGGCGGGGCCGATAATGATCTGACGATCGCCGGCACAATGATCGACATGCTCGATGCCGACGGCGGCACGGGCGAGAACACCTTTTATGACAACGCCGGCAACTCGTTCGGATCAACCAAATTCCGGAACTTCGAGCAGGCTTAATTCATTGCAAAATCAGCAGCTACGCGATGGCGTAGCTGCTGATTGGTTCTTCGGATTTTTCCGGCCCGATCTCCCCCTCCTTGTACTCAGGGAGGGGGCTGGGGGGAGGGTCGACCGGTGCATTTGCCGCGCCGATTTCCCTCGCCCGCTTATTCCTTCACTTCAAACTCGGCATCGATCACGTCGTCGTCCTTCTTTTTGGCCTCACCCGTTGCGCGGTCGTTTTGGGCTTCGGGGGAAGCTGTGCCGGGGGCGGCTGAAGCCGCGCCCCCTGCGGGTTGCGCGTACATTGCTTCGCCTAGCTTCATGCTGGCTTGCTGCAACGCGTCCATGCTCTTTTTGATGCGCTCGGCGTCGTCACTCTTGATCGCATCCTTGAGGTTGTTGATCGACGATTCGATCTCCCCGCGAACTTCCGGAGAGACCTTCTCGCCGTGCTCCTTGAGCGACTTTTCGGTGGAGTATACAAGTTGCTCGGCCTGGTTTTTTACGTCGATGGCTTCGCGGCGCTTCTTGTCGTCAGCCTCGTGGGCTTCGGCGTCGCGCTTCATCTTTTCCACTTCGTCTTTATTCAGGCCGCCGGAGTTCTGGATGGAGACTTTGTTCTCCTTGCTGGTGGCCTTGTCCTTGGCGCTGACGTTAAGGATGCCGTTCACGTCGATGTTAAACGTCACTTCAATCTGCGGCATGCCACGCGGCGCGGGGGCGATGCCTTCGAGGTTGAACGTGCCGAGCAGGCGGTTGTCTTTGGCGAACTGCCGCTCGCCCTGCAGCACGTTGATGGTGACGGCGTTTTGGTTGTCGGCGGCGGTGCTGAAGGTTTCGCTCTTGCTCGTTGGGATGGTCGTGTTGCGCGGGATGAGCACCGTCATCACGCCGCCTAGGGTTTCCACGCCGAGGCTGAGCGGGGTGGCGTCGAGCACGAGAATGTCTTTCACATCGCCCTTGGCGATCGCGCCCTGAATGGCAGCGCCGACGGCGACCACTTCGTCGGGGTTCACGGTACGGTTGGGTTCTTTTCCGCCAAACAATTCTTTGACAAGCCGCTGCACCATCGGCACGCGGGTGCTGCCGCCGACGAGCACGACTTCGTCGATCTTGCCCGGTTCGAGCTTGGCGTCTTTCAACGCGTCGATCACCGGTTGACGGGTTTTCTCCACCAACGCGGAAATAATCTGCTCGAACTTGGCGCGCGTGATTGTGGTTTGAAGATGCTTCGGCCCGTTCTGGTCTGCGGTGATGAATGGGAGGTTGACCGTTGTTTCCATCGCGGTGGAGAGTTCGATCTTGGCTTTTTCGCTGGCTTCCTTCAGCCGCTGCAACGCCATCGCGTCTTTGCGGAGGTCGATCCCTTCCTGCTTGCGGAATTCTTCGGCGAGGAAGTTGATCAGCTCTTCATCAAAGTCGTCGCCGCCCAGATGCGTGTCGCCGGCGATTGAAAGCACTTCAAAGACGCCGTCGGCGCCGATGTCCAGCACCGATACGTCAAACGTGCCGCCGCCCAGATCGAAGACGCAGATCTTTTCGTTTTTCTTTTTATCCAAACCATAAGCCAGCGCCGCGGCGGTGGGTTCGGGGAGGACGCGCAGCACTTTGAGGCCGGCGATTTCACCGGCGTTCTTGGTGGCCTGCCGCTGTGCGTCATTAAAGTATGCCGGCACGGTGATGACGGCCTCGGTCACCTTTTCACCCAGGTAATCTTCCGCGGTTTTTTTCAGGTCCATGAGGATGAACGCGCTGATTTCTTCGGGCGTGTAATCTTTGCCCTGCACTTTCACCTTCACATAATCTTCGGCCCCGCCGACCACCTCATAAGGCACCATTTTCTCTTCCTGAGCCACTTCACTATGCCGGCGGCCGATGAAGCGCTTGATGGAAAAGATCGTGTTTTTGGGATTGGTCACCTGCTGATGCCGCGCCGTCGTGCCCACCAGCCGCTCGCCTTTGCTGGTAAACGCCACGACCGAAGGCGTGAGCCGACTGCCGGCGGAATTGATCAGCACTTTGGGCTGATCGCCTTCCATAACGGCGACGACTGAGTTGGTGGTTCCGAGATCGATACCGATGATTTTGGCCATTTGAGTCTCCTAAATCTCTGCCGCTGAATGCGGACAAGATGGCCAATACAAACCCCGTGCCAGAAGCCGCTGCGCTGCAAGCTGATATTTGATATGGATTTACAAACCCACCCGTGATGGCGGGGTGGGTCCCGTCATGCCAAATCGACAGTCGGTGCATCGATAATGCCATTCCGAGGCGGCGGCCGGACTTCGAAATCGGTTGAAAAAGAACAGCGGCAGAGGTTTCTGGCGCCTCTGCCGCTGCTGCGATTTCCTGAAGAAAACGACTGCTACGCTATGCCGCTATGCACGATTATGCACGACGACGACGCAGCAGGCCCATCGCCGCCACACCGGCCAAGCCGAGTGTGGTGGGTTCGGGGACGACGACCGAGATATCAGCGACGAAGGTGCCGGTGGGATAAGCACCAAGCAACGTTTCAGCACCGCTCGTTAGATCGCGCGTGTACAAATTCATGGAGTTTCCGTTAACGGCATTATCATGCGTGACGAAAAGGGTGCCGGTCGCACCGCTGATATCCATACCCAAAGAAGCGTTAAAAGTGAGAAAACTCGGCGCCGGATCGGCAACCACTGAAATTACGCCGCCGTTTGGACTCGGCACACCATTCAGTCCGCCGATGGTCACCAGATCATCAGTGTTATAGTCCCACGCATAAAGCGTCGTGGGCGTTCCACCGGCGACGTTGTTGGAGTACGCGGCGCCGATGATGCTGGCGGCCAGACCCGACAAATCCGTGTCTTGAAGGACCAGCAATCCGTCGTTGGGGTTGGCACGGTAGTTGTTGTTCGCCGAGCCACCGGTGACAATGCGAATCCGATCTACTGACGGGTTGAAATCCATCTCAACACGACCGCTGGTGTTGCCAGTCAAAGTAAGACCCGACCCAACTGGCGTCAATGCGGCAGTAGCCAAATTGACGGTGTAGATCTGGGCCGTTGCCAAGGCAGCTGTTGCGGTACTGATCGCGTACAACTGTCCGTTCGCCGGACGGAAGTCGAGGCTGCGCAACGCGTGACCTGCAGAGACGCCAGTGAAAGCGCCAACGGTGTTGACGGTGCCCGGGCTTGCACTATCAAACGAAACGAGGCTCAGACCCGGCGAAGTGCTGCCACTACCGGCCGCAGTCATCCCATAAATCAATTCCGCATTCGCCGCCGAAGCAAGACCGAGACCCGCGACCGCAGCAAGCGCAGCGGCGCGTAGAGACGTGAGACGAGACATAGTTCTCCCATTCCACTAAAGATGTGGATAAAGACTTTTAGGGCGTCGGAGCACGATGTGATCGACAGTGCTAGTGTTCGGAACCGAACACGGAACCCGCCGCCCGTTAACTTCGCCATTAAATCGTGGTTAGGTTCACAAAGCAAGCGAATAATTGGAAGCAAACTGCCTCGCTCGGTGCGCCGGCTGATGCGCGCAAGATCAGTCCTGGCAATCCTTTGCGGATAGGGCGATGTTCCCCACCGCTTCAGAACACCACAAAAATCCGGCCGCGGGGTGCCCCGTAATAAACCCCCCAAATTTTCTTGTTCCGTGGCAGAAATTGCTTTGCCGTGTGTCTCGGTCCCTGTAGAATCGAGCCTCGCCGCCGGGAACGCGTTCTCGCCACACTGCCCTTGCTTCGCGTGTGTTTGCGTTAGTCAACCTGATTCTGAGTCAACCTGATTTTTACTTAACCTGATTTCCACTTAACCCGATCGTGAGGCCGTTTTGCCGGATCGCCTGCAAAGAACTGTTGTGCTGTCGTCTACCGAAGCCGCCGTTGCCATTGAACCGTTGGAAGATCGCAAGCTCATGGCATCGACGCTGCGCGTCTATTTCATGGGCAACAGCATGACCGATCAGGTGAAATATGCCGCCTTTGACGAGCTGGCCACCAGCCGAGGGCATGATCATATTTATGGGCGGCAGACCATTCTCGGGTCGGCCATCAGCACCATCTGGCAGAACCCGTCGTCGGGCTACACGCAGGCGCCTTACAACCAATACGGCAACGCCCTGCGCAATTACACCTGGGACGCCATCACGCTCAACCCCACCGAGCGCGACATGTATCAGGCCGAAGGCAACGGCGATATCGCCAACGCACTGAACCTCATCAACCTGGCAATACAGAAAAGCCCGCAAGTGCAGCCATACGTCCTGCAGCGCACCCCGCGGCGGGGGATTAACGCCGATGGCACGTTCGCCAACATCAACTACCCGGCGCGCTGGAATCAGCCCTACAGCTACGGCGATAATCTGGCCACTTTCGCTCACGACTATTTCGATGAACTCGTCGGCGAGCTCCGCCGCGAGCAGCCGACCGGCAGCAAGCCGGTAAAGCTCATTCCCGTGGGCGATGTGATGAAGGAAGTCGACGCGCGCATCAAACGCGGCGAAATTCCCGGGCTGACCGATATCAACAAGGTCTACCTCGATCAATCCCACTACACCAACTTCGGCACCTACATCACCGGCCTCACCTTTTTCGCCACACTCTACGGCGAAAGCCCCCTCGGCTTGGGCGTGCCGGCAAGCTACGGCGGAACGAACACCATCCCCGCGGCGATGGCGGCGGCGCTGCAGGATGCGGTGTGGGATGTCGTCACCTCAACGCCTTACACCGGCGTGACGCGATCCGGCTACGTCAACCGCGCGCCGTTTGCCTCGGCGGACGCCAAAACCGTCAACCCCGCCTCCAGCAACACCATCGCATTCGATGCCCGCGGCAGCACCGATGTGGACGGCAACGCACTAAGTTACCGTTGGAATTTCGGCGACGGGACAACCGGCACTGGCGAAATCAATACGCATACATACGCGGCGGCAGGCCAATATGCCGCGATTCTCACCGCCACCGATTCCAAAGGCGCCAGCAAGACCGACGCTTACACCGTCATCGCCGGCAGCGCCGCGCCGCAGTTGTTGCTGCCCAACCCGTACATCGGGCAGAAGTTTAAGCATGGCGAAACCATCACGTTCGCCGGCTCGGCAACCGATGCCGAAGACGGCGCGCTGGGCGGATCGAATCTCAAGTGGAAAATCGTCCACTACGCTAACCAGACCGCCACCACCTTGCTCGATAACTTCGCCGGCGCCGGTGGGACGTTCGACGCATCGCTGTTGGGCAACAAAGACCCCGACCGCTTCTATCGCGTCACCCTCACCGCCACCGATTCCGACGGCGTGCAGCGGTCAATCTATAATGACGTCCGCCCGAGAGTTATTAACTTCAACATCGCCAGCAACATCACCGGCATAAAAGTTACGCTCGACGCGCTTCCCATCGTCGCCGGCGCCTTCGCCCGAGTCACCGCCAACACGCCCTACACCCTCAATGCGCCGACGACGCAAGTGATCAGCGGCAAAACCTATAAATTCGTAAGCTGGTCAGACGGCGGCACGGCCAGCCACGCCATCACTGCGCCGACATTCGATATCACCTACACCGCGCAATACGTCCTGAACGGCGCCACGCCGACGCCGTCCACGGTCACCACAAAACTCGCCGCCGCTGCCGACGCAACCGTGCGCGACGGCCCGTACAAAGACATCAACTACGGCAGTGCCGCCAACCTGCTGACGAAAGTCAGCGGCGGCGCAAACAGCGGCTTCAACCGCGAGGCGTACTTGCGGTTCAGCCTCGCCGGCCTCCCCACGGGTGCGCGTAACAGCGTGAAGCTTCGGCTGTACGGCAAGCTCGACCTTGCCGGGCAGACCAATCTGAACGTCGGCGTGTACGCCGTCAGCAGTACGAGTTGGAGCGAGACGGGCCTGAAGTACAGCAACAAACCTGCCGCCGGCTCGAAGCTGGGCCAGGTCACCGTCGCCAACACGACGAGCAAGTGGTACGAACTGGATCTGACGAACTACGTAAAAGCCCAACTCACCGCCGGCAAGACCGCCGCGGCGTTCGCACTCAAGAGCCTGGCGGCGTCGGGCCCGATTCCAACTTTTGTCAGCGGCGAAGGCGGGACGAATGCGCCGCAGCTTGTAGTCGTCACCACGCCGACTGCGTCGCGGTCTGCGGCGGCTTCGCCTGCTCCAACGACTCCGGCAAGTTTGTTCGCAATACTACCCATCGCCGACCCCTGGCGCGACCACGACCCGGCCGACGATGTGCTGGATGCAGTCTTTTCATGAGCGGCGCTGCTGGTTCACTTAGCCCGATTGGTCACTTCGATATCAAACGCGTAGCAACGCGTGTTGTTTAATTTGACAACCACCGCGTGGTTGTGTAAAATTGCAACGGAGTCGCCTATGCCGTGGGTAGACGTATTATGGACTGACGAGAATGAGTCGCACCTGCGGGCCAATCATGTCAGCCGTGACGAGGCCGAATACGTTATTCGCAACCCCATAGCCTACGACGTAAGCGAGTCGAGTGAGCGCCCGATTGTATTCGGGTATACGGCCAACCGCCGCAAGCTTGCCGTCGTATACGAAGTTGTAGACTCGATCACAGTCTATCCAATCACCGCTTATGTCGTGGAGTAAATGATGGACACCAAGCGTATTGCTCATGCGAAGATGACGCCCCGGCGGATCGCCGAGCTTTCAAGACTGGCCAGAAAGATCGACCGCGACGAAATAGATGCGATCAAGCTCAAGGGGCGTGCGGTATTTGCACGTCACGAGATGATGCAAAGTGTGATCGTGGCCCTCAAAGCCGCACGTCGGGCGCAAGGCTTGTCTTTGGCGCAGGTCGGCGAGAAATCGGGTATCGGGAAGGCGAATCTGTCACGCTTGGAAAACGATGCTTCTCCGAACCCGACGTGGGACACCATCACGAGATACGCCGAATCGGTCGGACGAAAATTGCAGGTGAATGTGAAGTGATGGTCGAGGCGGCGTTTGTCAAAGCGGTGATCGTCGAGGCAGTGATCGTCGAGACGGGCCGGTGCTCACTCCCCCTCCTGGTACTCGGGAAGGGGGAGAACACCGAGCCTTCTCGCAAATAACGCTCCACGATCACGCCTGCAAAATTCTGCACTTCGACACGCGTTCCCGCAGATTCAAGCACGTTCCGCGTCAGCCCGTGCGGATCCGCCCACGCCATATGACAGCCGACGAGAATGATCTGCCGCGGCTGATGCGTTTTGATTGCGGTTTGTAAATCGGCAACATCGCCTTCGCCCGCAACCCGCTGCATCGCGCGCGGCGGGGTGTTTTCGAAGAAGCCCGTCGGCACGCCGCTGCGCCGACCGGCGATGGGGCCCAACTTGTTTTCGTAATAGCGAAGCGCCAGTTCGCCATCATTACCGACAAACACCAGCAGCGTGTCCGCCGTCGAACGGTCGGCGAGAAATGCATGCGCCGCCATCCAGTCTTCCTTCCGCTCGAACCGGAACTGCCCGAGCACGCTGAAGAATGACAGCAGCACGAGCACCCCGACCGCGGCCCACGGCGCGGCGCGAAATCGCGGCGGGCAAAGCGCCACCGCGCCGGCGATCAGCACCGGCATGAGCATCGCCGTCGGCACGAACGCTTTCGGTGTGAACACGCTGGTCGACACGATGCTGACGACGAACGCGGCAAAAATCGGCGACATCGCCGCAACAGCAATCCCCGCCGCTCGCCGGCGTCGCGGAACAAATCGCGCCCCCAACAACGATGCCACGACAACGACAAACGCGATCGCCAAAACAATCTGAATGATCATCAACGCCGGCTGCAGCGGTCCAAACCACTGGCGCAGGAAGTACCCGATCGGCAGCAACTTCACGCCGCCGGTGAGCAGCGTGGTGTAATAGAGCGACGGCGCATCGGGTGTGGGAATCCAAAAGCCGCCGCCCATTTTGCTGACCTGCCGCGCGAGGGTTGCCGCCCATGGGAGATAGAGCGCCACGACCACCGCGATGGGCCAACTCGCATGCAACACGCGCGACGGCCAGGCGCGCGGCGTCGGCCAGACGAGCATCGCCACGCCGAACGCACCGACATACAGCCACGCCATGTTGTGCATCCAAGTCATCGCCGCCAGACCAAGCGCAATCGCCACCGCCGCCCCCCGCCGCCGCTCTTCGCACCACCGCGGCAAAGCCCACAGCACCAGCAGCGCCAGGAGCCCGAGCATCTCGTAACAGCGGGCCTCGTGCGCGTAACGCAGTTGAAGAAACGAAACCGCCGCCAGCGCCGTCGCCGCAACTTCCACCGCCGGATTATCAAAAAGTCGCCGCACCACCCACGGCGTGATCAGCAGCGCAATCGATCCCGCTAACGCCGATGGCGCACGCAGCGCAAACTCACTGTCGCCGAACACCCGCGTCCAGCCATTCATCAAGAGGTAATACAACGGCGGCGAGTTATCGACCCGAACTACCTCAATCAACCGCCCCACCGGCAAACTCGCGGCCCACGCGGTGTAGGCTTCATCAAACCACAGGCTTTCCCCGCCGAGGTTCCACCAGCGCAGCGTAAGGCCGACCGCGATGGCGATAACAACCGACCAAAGATAAACCATGCGACGTTTCGGCGGCATCGGGCGGTTCAATTTTGAGACACCATCATGCTACTCGCCATCCCACCGCAACTTGTCGTCAGGCACGACGACCCGCAACCATCGCACCAAAGTAGACCGCCGCCAATTTTGTCACAAATGAAATGGCAAATAAAACCGCGATCTTCCCCGTCATCCCCGCTGCCAACAGCACGGCGATGTCGATGAGGGCGTACGCCAGCCAGATCGTTAGCCCCGCCTTGATTGCGAAGCCGCCTTCTTACCAGCCACCTACCCACCATCCCGCCAGGAACATCAGCGGGATGCCGGCCACAATACTACAGTACGGCGCGGCCACTTGGATGTGATCGCGATAATACTGCTCGTCGTGGCCGGGATCGATCAGGTGGCCGTACACAACCATTTACAAGATGCTGATGGTGACATTCGCAACCAACACCAACACCGCAACGCCCACCAGCCATGCCACGCGACCGAGTGTCATCGGGTTTCCTCTCCGCGGGTGCCTTACGACCAAGCTCACCTGCCGGGGCCGCCTGTTGAGACGTTGAAGCCCGTAAATCCAGTAAGGCGGCTCCGGTCAGCTTCAGCCATTGGTTAGGCTGGCACACGGGAGCCGTGCTCCGCAGTGTGCGAGCTGATCTGCGCCAATACGGTTTCCCTGTATTTCTCTTTGCCTATTTGGTGACTGTAGTGGGTCAGCCGAACAAGGCTCGAATATTCATGGCGAGAAATGTTCTCAGCGATCAACGCATGGGCGGCTGAACCGAAGGCGAGTATCGTGGGCCTGTGTGAACCAAGATCCCTCAGTTCCTCTCGGAATGCCTCAACGTTGGTGCGAACGAGGGATGGAACCGCCCGCAGGTGCTTGACCAGCTCGGCCGACTTCACCATTTCGACGTTCTTAATGATGTCTGTCATGTATGCGCCGTAGTATTCGGTGTTCGTGAAGGCGAACCGTATTTTGAAGTCATTCGCGCTGGGGCTTGGATCATGGAAGTTCCGAAAACGCTCGGCGAATGACCTCGAAATGTTCAGCCCGACCATAACGATGTCGTTCTTGAGAACTCGCAGCGTTGATGGAGTTGCGACGACGTTAAGGATGCTCAAATCGTCAATGTTCGACTTCGGACCGCTCGTCGCGGTGGTCCACACGGCCCAGCTCGCATAGCCGCCATGCTTCCGTCCAATGAGTTCAAATTGCTCCCCGTCAATCATGGTTGCTATCACGGCTGTAACTGCCAGCCTAAGACAATCCGTTCAGTGGCCGGGGCCGCGCCTCAGCGACTTTCATCATACCAAAACGTTCGACGCGGCCACGGTTTACTGCCGCGGGTGGTTATCCCCGTGGCCGCTCCGCTGTCAGGTGTTGTGCGGGGACATGTCAGAAAGCTCCGGCCTTTTCTGCGGATCAGGGAGAAGTTGGAAGAGCTGATCGCCAAGTGCCAGCAACTTCTCAATGTCGCAGCATTCGTAAACCTCGTTCAAAATGAGCCGACAGCTTGCGTTGGCCAGCGCGTCGATGACGGTCTGCTCCCAACTCCGCTTGCATGGCCATGTCTTCAGAATCTTTGCAGTTGGCGCGGCGGTACGATGCTGCGCCAATCGACCAACGACACCCTCGGCAAAGCCGAGCTTGACGCGGTTAGGATCCAATTCGGGCACGAGTTGCACCACATAGAACACACCGACGCTGGTATCGACCGCCTTACCGTCGGAGCCGAAACCCTCTTCGCGACGAGTATTGCGGACGTACTCAGCCTCCTGCGCGGTGATCGTTAATGTTAACTGGCTTCCTGAGTCGGCGGTTCGGCGCTTCTGCGGCACGACACCGAGTTGGAGAACGTATCGTCGAGCATGGGAGCGGTCCATGCCGAGTTCGCGAGCAAGGTGCTTCACTGGAACGAACTGATCGAGTTCAGCCATATGCTCCACGGGGATACTATTGTATTCTGCTGCGCGCTTCCTCAGGGAACACCCCCAACCCGCAACATACTATCGCCCGTGGCGTTAGCCGCTGTCAAGATTTATCCCATAGATTGACCGCCGGAAATCTTGCGCTATGTTTGGTAAAATGAAGGTGCTCGACCGCATTCGTAAAATCGCGTTGCGCCGGCGCCGGCGCGGACGACCATCGACTGATACAGGCGTGGGGCGTCAACTCTCTAAGGTTTTCTAAAATCAGCACCATCGCAGTTGCTCCGCATGCCTGCATCCAGAAGTGGTTCAGCACGCCCGCCTTCAGCCGCGAAGCGGCGAAAGACAATAGCCCAGGGCGCAAGCCCTGGGTTGGGATCGACAAGTGAAAAGCCCTGAAAGGGCGAAAGAAATTTGACGACCCGTTTCGGTAATTTCGCCGCCGTTGAACGCTATAACGCAGCGCTGCATAAGGTCTTTCGCCCCTTCGGGGGCTATGTGATCGTTCCGCTTTCCAGGGGCTTGCGCCCCTGGCTACTTTCTTACGCCGCTTCGCGGCTGGGATTGAACGCTGTTAGGCGATGTCAAATTTTATCGGACATATTGACATCGAAAATTCTTGCGCGAGGTTTGGTGAAATGAAGGTGCCCGACCGCATTCGTAACTTCGCGCTGCACCGGCGGCGGCCGCCACGCTTGAACCGCAGCACAACGAACGCACGCGATCTTTCCCCGCCGCGTAGTGGCGCGCGGTTGTAGCCACGGGTGTAGCTTTAGCGCAACCCGTGGAGAGATTCGCGCATTGTTCCCCCGCCGCGCAGCGGCGGACGAATCTCTCCTACGCCGCAGCCCGTTCGCGCCGCGACCGATCAATCGAACACATACCGCTCATCAAACGCAATCTCATGCGCTGTCGAACAGCGTTCCCTTTTCGTCGCCGATCACGCCGCCGATGAAGGGGTAGAGGCGTTCTGTAAGCTGCGGGGTGATGAAAGGCTCGCGGTGTTTCGTGCTGAAGACGATGTGCAGCGGCGCACGAATCTTTCGCACGCCGCAACCCGTCCCCTCGCGCGACACGATCTATTGAACGCATGAAATAGCAGCCGGTCGACGACTTTTCAGCGAAGACTTAGACCGTTCGACGGGACGCCACGTCGTGCGCCGCTGCGCGGCGGGGAGGGCGTGCGAAAATCGCTGCACGGGTCGCATCGTTGTCCACGGGTTGCGCTAAGGCTTCATCCGTGGCTACAGCCGTGCGCCGCTTCGCGGCGGGGAGGGAGTGCGTGAAGCTCTCACAGGGTTGCGCTTTCGTTCTCCACGGGTTTCGCTAAGGCTTCACCCGCTGCTACAGCCGTGCGCCGCTTCGCGGCGAAGATGGATCGCGGGCTCGGCTTCTCCCAATTTCATGGCATGCACTTGCGGGGGGAATACAACACCGCCGCTTCGTTTTGCGAAGCGGCGGTGTTTGGAACTTTGCGTTTTCCCCTCACCCCGGCCCTCTGCCCGGTAGGGGAGAAGGAGGCAGGCTATTTCGCCGACCAATCGTTATGCACAAACGTTCCCGGCGCGTCGTTGCGTTCGAAGGTGTGGGCGCCGAAATAGTCGCGCTGGGCCTGGATTAAATTGCCCGGCAGGCGGGCGCGGCGGTAGCTGTCGTAGTACGCCAGGCTGGCGCTGAACGCCGGCGTGCCGATGCCGTTGGAAATGCCTTGCGTCACCACGCGCCGCCACGCGTCCTGGCGGTCGTTGATCATCTTGGTGAAACGCTTATCCATCAGCAGATTGGGCAACGCGGGGTTTTCTTTGAAGGCCTTGGTGATTTCTTCGAGGAACGCCGCGCGAATGATGCAGCCGGCGCGCCAGATCATCGGCAGGTCGGGCAGGTTCATGCCGTAGCCGAAGCCCATAGGCGAATTTTTGTCTTTGGGAATCGGCCGATTGGCGGCGGCGAGGAGAGCCATGCCTTGCGCGTAGGAACAAATCTTGCTGCAGTAAAGCGCGTCTTTCACATCGTTGATGAACGCCTTTAAGTCGCCTTCAAACTTCTTGGGACTTGGCCCGGTGAGCACTTTGGCGGCGGCTTCACGCTCGGTTTTGAGCATGGAAATTTCCCGCGCATCGACGGCGGCGGCCATGGTTGGGACGCTCACGAGAAGATCGAGCGCGGCCTTGATCGTCCACGTGCCGGTGCCCTTCATGCCGACGACGTCGCGGATGTTTTCAGTCAGCGCCCCGCCGCCTTTGGGGTCTTTGAAGTCGATGACTTTCATCGTCACTTCGATGAGGAAGCTTTGCAACTCGCCGGCGTTCCATTCGGTGAACACGTCTTTCATCTGGCTGTTATTCAGCCCGCCGACGTTTTTCAGCAGGTCGTAGGCTTCGGCGATGAGCTGCATATCGCCATATTCGATGCCGTTATGAACCATCTTGACGAAGTGCCCCGCCCCGCCGCTGCCGCAGTAGGTGACGCAGGGGACTTTATCGCTGGGCGCTTTGGCGGCGATTTTTTCGAGCACGGGTTTGAGACGGTTATAGCTCTCGCGGTCGCCGCCGGGCATCATGCTGGGGCCCCAGAGCGCGCCTTCTTCGCCGCCAGAGACGCCCATGCCGAAGAATCGGATGCCGTGTCCGTCGGCGTCGAGGGTTTTGGCGCGGCGTTCGGTGTCGTTGTAAAGGCTGTTGCCGCCGTCGATGACGATATCGCCGTCTTCCAAATTGCCCTTGATTTCAGCCAGCACCGCATCAACGGGCGCGCCGGCGGGAACCATGAGCAGGATGCGGCGCGGCCTTTCGAGCATCGACGCCATGTCGGCCAGCGACCGCGCGCCTTTGATCTTCTTGCCGGCCGACTTCTGAATGAACTCGTTGGTCTTATCCGCGCTGCGATCAAACGCGGCGATGGTGAACCCGTTGCGTTCCATGTTGTGCGCCAAATTCGCGCCCATCACGCCCAAGCCAACGACGCCGAATGCCTGCTTTTCCATGAGTAAGCCCTTCCTCGAATTTTGATTTAGTGACCAGTGCCCAAATAACCAGTGCCCGGGTTGCTATGTTCGACTGGAAAGCATGACTTTGCAACGCGAATGGCCATCGAACAATTTACTTGGATAATTGTGGCGTTCGCGGCGCGTTTGGCAATTGAGAACCACCGTTGCCGACAACCTTCCCCAAAACCACTTCGTGCCAGAGGCGTGCCAGTTCGCCCACCGCGCGGGCGTCGGAGATGGCCCCGCCGGGCTTGTGGGGCGTGTCGCCGTCGAATAGTTCGGGCATGACCGCCAGATCGCCGGCCTGCAGTTGCTCGATCGCGCCGGCGAACAGCCTTCGCACCGCTCCCGCCGCCGCCGGCCACGGGCCGAGCGTTTTTGCCAAAGCGCCGGCATAGGGGCCGAGCAGCCACGGGAAGATGCTGCCCTGGTGGTAGGCCCGATCGCGTGAAATTATGTCGCCGCCGTACTTGCCCTGATAGTTCGGATCGCCCGGTGCCAGCGTTCGCAAGCCGACGGGGGTGAGCAGCTTAGAGCGAACGGTTTCGAGCATCTCCGGCACGCGCACCTCGGCCAGCACCGGGAAGGGTAGCGACGCCGCCAGAAGCTGGTTCGGGCGGATCGACGCGTCTTCGCCGGAGTCATACACCACATCAAAGCAGCAGTTGGCGACGGCGTTCCAGAACCGCTGGTTAAAGTCGGCCCGATGGCGTTCGGCGAGCATCGCGCATTGGGCGGCGTTTTGAGGGTCATCAAATCGCGTTGAAAGCTCGCGGCCGATGCACAGCGCGTTGTACCAGAGTGCGTTCACCTCGACGGGCCGGCCATTGCGCGGGGTGATGACCCACTCGCTCACCTTCGCGTTCATCCAGGTGCTGCCAATGCCCGCGGCGCGCACGCGCAGCAGCCCGTCGCCGTTCACGCCCACGCCCAGGCCCGTGCCCGATTTATACTTTTCAATAATGTGCGTGACGACCGACAGGAGTCGTTGGGCGGTTTCTTCGTCGTGGGTGGCGCCGAAGTATTGCCACAGCGCGTTGATGAACCAGAGTGAAGTATCGCACGCGTTGTACGCCGGTTCGCCGCCGAGTTCGTCGAGTTCAGAGGGGATCAAGCCATCGCGGAGTTGGTCGGCAAGCCGCGAAAGCAACGTTCGCGCCGCCGCGTGCTTGCCTTGCACAAGCAGCACGCCGGGCAGGGCGATGAGCATGTCGCGCACGGCCCAGGGCGTCCAGGGATATTGGGGGACGATGCACGTCCACGCCTTCTGTTCCGCCGGCGCCGCCCAGACGGCAAACCGTTCGGCGGCCTGCGCGAGCCTTTGTGCGATCGCCTGATCGTTCGCCGCGGTGGTAGAATTCGCAATCGCCCGCGGGCGCTTTGCATCCGCCTTTTCACACGCATTCAGGACCGACTCCAACCCGACCGCTTCGGTGGAGACCGCCAGATGAACCGCCTTGCCGGGCTCGAGCGAATAATTGATCTCGCCGGGCATCCACAAATCTTCCAGCGCCGAATAACCGCGCTCGCGCTCGCGGCGATACAGAGTTGATAAGTACCAGAACGGCTTGGAGACAAATTCGCCGTCGTGTGCCAGATGCACTTGCGGCGTGCGCGGCGTGGCCGGGATGCGCACACGGCCGGGTAGTTCGGTCGACACCTCCGCCTCCAGCCGGCCCGACCATTGATACATCAGATCGTGAATGGCGCGCAATGCAAACAGCGGCTTCACTTGAAACTGCACGGGCCGATCGCCGGCCAATAAGGTGTACGAAATGAGAAGATCATTTGCCGCGGTTGGTGAAAAACGCACGCTTTTTTCAATCGTCCAGCCTTCGCCTTGAATCGCCCAGCGCGGGAACGGATCGCCGGCAAACGCTTTGATGAGCGAATGGCCGGCAGGATGGATCACGCCGGGATACTCCACCGTCGCCAGCGCCCAGCTTCGCCCGCCGACGGTCACGGTTTCTTCGACACGCGACAGGATGACCATCCGCCGAACCGGCGGCGCCATCGCCGCGACAAGCAGGCCGTGATATTTGCGTGTGTTCAACCCGATGAGGGTGGATGACGAGTACCCGCCGGCGGAATTGGTAATCAGCCATTCGCGGCTGACCAGCTCGTCGAAGGAAAGCGCTGTGGGATCAATGCTTTGCATGGTGCCGATTATCCGTCAGACCGGGCCATCATAGGCGATCGGAATGAAAGCCAAAACTCCAAGACGTTTTCGGCGGCCCGTCATTGGGCAGGGCGCGTGCGTTTGAGTTGGCGTTGCAGCAGCGCCAAAACCGCCGCCTCTGCCGCGGGCAGACGTGAAAGGTGTTTCATTTCAGAATCGGCTCGCTTCTGTATCGTGCGCACCATGGTGCCGTCCATGTACGATTCAAGAATCGCCGGGTGAACGTAACATTTGCGGCAAACCGACCGCGTGTTGCCCAGCCGCTGGGCGACGCGCTCGATGGCGCCGACGATGTTCTTTTTTGCCTGCGACTGCGAATCAAACGCCTCAAACTCCCGCAGCGCCGTCGCCGCCAGCACCGTGCCGGCCCAGGTGCGGAAGTCTTTGGCGGTAAATTCGTCGCCGGCAATCTCGCGAAGGTATTGATTGACGTCCGAGCTTTTGACGTCGCGCGGCTTGCCATCGCCATCTACATAAGCGAATAATTCCTGGCCGGGCAAATCCTGGCATTTTTTGACGATCCTGGCCAGTACCGGCGATTCAAGATCGACTTCACGCTTCACCCCCGACTTGCCCACGAACCGAAATGTAATGTTTCCGCCGGCTACTTTGGCGTGATGATCGCGGATCGTGGTCAAGCCAAAGTGGCTGTTCGATTTGGCGTATTCATCATTGCCGACCCGGATCAGCGTCTTCTCCAGCAGCGAAACCACGCCCGCCAACACTTTTTCCCGCGGCAGGCCGGAGCGCTTCAGGTCGCGCGCGACGCGCGAACGAATCTTGGGCAGCGCCTTGGCAAATTCAATGACGCGTTCGTATTTGGATTCATCGCGAATCGCGCTCCACCGCGCGTGATAGCGAAACTGCTTTCGCCCGCGGGCATCGCGGCCGATGGCCTGAATGTGGCCGTTGGGGTCGGCGCAAATCCACACGTCGGTCCACGCCGGTGGAATGACCAGCGATCGAATGCGGCCCAGCGTCGCGGCATGGCGGACCGGGCGTCCACGAGCATCGACGTGAGCAACGCCACCACCCCGTTTTACGCGACGAATGCCCGGCGCATTGTCTGAAACATATTTAAGCTTCGCCTGACGTGCTGCATGGCGGTGAACAGTTTGACGCGCGTTGGCCTCAGTCTTCACATCAATAATGTCGCAGACCGACCGAGGAGATCAATCGGGCGGTTCCTTAAAGGTTCATTTGTCGATCGAATTGTAATACTTCGCGCTTCGTCAGACACTCGCCAAAGTTACTTGGCGCGAACCCGCCAATACCCCGGACGACGGCTAAGATGCATCACAGCAACGATCTCGACGTGACCTGCTACCTGTTGGTAAATCAAACCGTAGGGAAAGCGGTTCGTATTGAGCTTACGAAAGCCCGGTTCGATTTCTGTCCAGCGGTTCGGCGCCTCGGCGATTTTTGCTTCGACGTCGACAACCGCTTGCAGAAACTCATCACCGAGTCCGGCTCGATGCGCTTCATACCACCGCATCGCGTCAATCAGCTCTTCCCGTGCAGCCGGGTGATAAATCATTGGGAAGACCGTTGCTTAGCAAGAATTTCTCGCGCGTTGCGATGAACCTCGGCGCTCGGAATTCCCGTCGCTGTGCCGGCTCGAAGTTCCTCGGCGCGTCGATGAATTTCGGCCCGCCATTCTTCCGTAAGGGGCCTGCCTTCTTCGCCATATATGCGTTCGTTGAGGTCGGCCAGTAGAAGCTCCTGTTCGACCGAATCCAGCTCCAGTGCATTTTTTAGAACTTGCGCGCGCGTCATGACTTGATTATATCACACCTTGATCTGAATCCACCTCAATACTGCGGCCCACCCGGATTGATATCCTTGTTCCACAGTAGCACCCCGCCGGCCATGCTTTTTACGTTTTCGAAGCCGTTCTGCCGGAGAATTTGTGCAAATTGCAGCGACCGCCCGCCGCTGCGGCAGTGGATGATTACTTCGTCGTGCTCTTTTCCCGATAGTTCGCCGATGCGCTGAGTCAGTTGCTGAAGCGGGATGACCGTCGCGCCATCAATTTTCGTGATCGCCACTTCGTGCGGCAGGCGGCAATCGATGAAGACGAACTTTTCGCCGCGGTCAAGTTTGCTCTTCACGTCGCGAGGAGTAACTTCCCAGTCGGGCATGAAGTTGTAATCCGAAGGCAGGCCTTTTTCGTTCAGCATGAATTCCTCGCCATTGACATCCCCTTTGTGTTTCTTCACTTCCGCCTCGGTTTCGGCGGCGGATGCGGGATCCATGATGGGGACGCCGCAGAATTGTTCGTAATCGACCGGCTCGGTAATCGTCGGATGATCACCGCACACCGGGCAGGCTTTATCACGGCGGATTTTGAACGTCCGAAATTCAATGTCCAGGGCGCTGAATGTCAGCAGTCGCCCGATCGCCGGCCGGCCGATGCCCAGAATCAGCTTGATCACCTCGTTGGCCTGCAGGGTTCCGATGATGCCCGGCAAAACGCCCACCACGCCGCCCTCGGCGCAGCTTGGCACACTACCCGGTTCCGGTGGTTCGGGGTAGAGACATCGATAACACGGGCCGACTTCGGCGGTGTCGGGGTTCTTCAGGTGCGGCGCGAAAACGGTCACCATTCCTTCGAACCGAAAAATGCTGCCGTAGACGTTTGGTTTTTTGAGCATCGCGCAGGCGTCATTGACACAATAGCGGGTGGGGAAGTTATCGGTGCCATCGATGATAACGTCGTAGCGCGCGACCAGGTCTAGCACGTTGGCGGCGTTGACGACGGTTTTATGCTGCACCACGCGCACATCAGGATTGAGGTCCTTCAACCGCCGGGCCACGACGGCCACTTTGTCTTCGCCGATGCTGGAAATGCCAAACAGAACCTGCCGCTGCAGGTTGGACGGCGACACGACGTCGATATCCGCCAACCCGATCGTCCCCACCCCCGCGGCGGCGAGGTAAAGGGAAATGGGGCATCCCAATCCACCCGCGCCGATGCAAAGCACGCTGGCGTTGAGAAGCTTTTTCTGGCCGTCAATCCCAACCTCCGGCAGGATGAGGTGCCGGCGGTAGCGCGTGATCTGTTCGCTGTTAAGATCGCTGACGACGGGGTGCGGCGCGGTCGTGATGGCTTGCAAACTCATTTCAGTCCTCATTGCGCCCGGCATGGGGCGAGCATACTCCTGTAACCAAAATTCGACGAGGTGATCGCGCCATTGATGAGCTGGCTATGCGAAGTAAAAAGGCCATGCCGAAGAAGATCGGCATGGCCCGTAGCAGTTTCTCTCTGCCGCGCATTAGCAATTTGTGAAGCAGTAAAGCCTCACGGGCCGCAATCTGCGATCAAATCGCCCTACTGGCACTAGATTAGGACGCGTACGGCGGCGCGTCAAGGATCATTGCCGGCCTCTGTTAACAATGTTCCAGAAGCTTCGTCACCTCATCGGCCACTCGCTCGGCGGCGGCGGGTTTGCCGAGGGTGCGGGCTTTTTCGCTCATGTGCAAACGCGCCGTGGCGTCGCTTGAAAGTTTTTCGAGCATCGGGCGCAGTTTTTCGGCGTTCTTGCGGCGGTCCTTCTCGTCATCCAGCAACTCGGCGGCGCCGGCATCAACCAGCACCTTCGCGTTGGCGCGCTGGTGCATGTCGGCGTGAAACGGATACGGCATGAGAATGCTCGGCACGGCGGCGGCGGTGAGTTCGGCGCAGGTGCTGGCGCCCGACCGGCTGATGCACAAATCGGCCACCGCCCAGATGTCGCGCATCTGATCGGTAAAATCGATCACCCGCGCGGTGATGTGCAGGTCGCGGTATTCCTGCCGCACGGCGTCGGCGTGATCTTTGCCGGTGAGGTGGATGATCTGCCAACCCGCCAGCTTGATCGTTTTGAGCGATTCGAGGATCGCTTCGTTCACCGTTTGAGCGCCTTGCGAAGCGCCGGTGATGACAAGATTCAACCCGCCCGGATCAAGGCCCAGACGCCGCGAGGATTCTTCTCGCGGGGGCAGGTTCACCAGATCGGCGCGAATCGGGCAGCCGGTGATACGCACCCTTTCGCGGTATTGCGCCGGAGTATGTTCGATCGTCTGCTCGAACTGGCAGCAGATGATTCTCGCCCACTGCATCAGGAATCGATTGGCCCGCCCGGGGATGACATCGGGGTTGAGTATCGCCGTCGGCACCTTTTTCAATGCGGCCATCTTCACAGCCACACCCGCGGCGTAACCGCCCAGGCCCAGCACCGCGACCGGTTTACGTTCGCGCAGGCTGGCTTTCACGAGGTCTTTGGTTTCGCGCCACGTCTTCCAGAACTTGAGCAACCCGCCGATCGATCGCGACGGCGGGACGATCGGCTGCGCGATCTGCTCGAAGCCGGTCGGATCAAGAATCGTCCTATCAATCGGCCGTTCGGTGCAGAGAAAAACCGGTTTGATGGCAGCGTCGCGTTTCACCAACGCCTGCGCAACGGCAATGCCCGGGAACAAATGCCCCCCGGTCCCGCCGCCGGCGAAGAAGATGGTTTTGGTGTCGGTCGTCACGTCGTCGGAAAAGACATTTGCGCTGTCATCTCGAAGCATACTCGCGAGAGACCTACCTGTCGGAGTGCGCCTGTTCGCCAAACTACTCGGCGGATTGTCGCACAACGACGGATAGTTCCCTCCGGAGTACCGTTCGGGATAACAATACAATCGATTGCTATGGCGATGTCCATTCCCGCCATTCGTCTTCGCTCACACTCGCCGGCGGCCGCTGCGGAATCGCGGCAGCAACCGGAGTCGAGATTTCTTCATGTCGAAACTTACACACGCTGCACAGCAGCCCCAGCGCCGCGCACGCGATCACCATTCCGCTTCCGCCTGCGCTCACCAGTGGAAGGCTGAGGCCTTTAGTTGGAACACTCACAGTCGCCACCGCGATGTTGATGACCGCCTGTAAACAAATCATTGCCGCGATGCCGAAGGCGAGCATTTTGCCGAAACTATCGCGCTTCGATCGGATCATCTGCCACGCGACGTAAAGAATTCCCGTGTACATTGCGATGACGAGCAGGGCACCGAATAATCCCAGTTCCTCACATACGACCGCGAAGATGAAATCGGTCGTGTCTTCCGGCAGATAGCCCAGTTTCTGCACGCCGTTGCCGATGCCCTTGCCGGTGATGCCGCCGGTGCTGAAGCTCAGCAGGCTTTGCACCATGTGATACCCTTCGCCGCGCGGCGCGGCCCACGGATCGACGAACGCCATCATGCGGCGGACGCGGTAGTCTTCGTGCATTATAAACCACACGCCCGCCGCCAGCACGGGCGGGACGAGTAGCAGCAGATGCCACTTCTTGATGCGGCTGCACATCAGCATTACGAACGCACAAAGCCCAATCAGCACCGCAGTGCCGAAATCTTCGATCACGATGAGCAGACATGCGATTGCGACCGGAACTAACGTGAGAAGCAACATGCGGAACTTCGAAAAGTCAGCCCGCGAAGAAGTGAGCCACCACGCAAGAAAGACCACAATCGACCACTTGGCGATCTCGCTGGGCTGGACCTGAATCGGCCCAAGCAACAGCCAGCGCCGGGCGCCATTGACTTCTTTGCCAATGCCCGGCACGAGCACCGCCGCACACAATACAATTGCAACGGCGGTCGCCCACGCGGTTGGACTGGTTAAAATGCTACGCTGCGGCGCGAAGATCGTTTGATAATCGAATTGCGAAACAAGCAGGAATGCCGCGATCGCCAAACCGGCATACATCAGGTGCCGCGTGCCGCGTTCGGTCCAGCCCCAACCGACGTGACCCGTTACCTGCATTGCGGCGCTTTGCACCATGAGCACGCTCAGGCAAAGCAACGTTGCAACGCAAAGCGTGACAATATCTTGCGTGCGCAGGCGGTCGATCGAGCAATCCATACAACATCAGTTATCGGACGATTCATCTTTTGTGCGTGAATGCATTTGAGTTGCAGTCGTGCGGTTTGCTACACTACAGCGATGACCATCGAAGCATTCACGAAACACTGGAAAGCGGCTCCGTTCAAGCCATTTGCCATCCACCTTGCCGACGGTCGCGAGTTTGTCGTACGTCACCCCGATTTTGCTGGACGCACACCGTCGGGGCGCACAATTATGATTGCTGATGCCGAAGGGTTTGAAACCATCGATCTACTGCTGGTGACAAGTCTCGGGCCGATTCGCAATGGCAAGCAATCCGCGGCAAAGAATTAGGCCGTTCACCGCAACTTGATTGTCGCCAGCGCCACCGCCGCCAGCATCGCGCTGATCAGCCAGAACCGCACCACCACCTGCTGCTCGCTCCACCCCTTTTTCTGGAAGTGATGATGCAGCGGCGCCATTAAAAAGATGCGTCGACCCTGCCCGAACCGGATGCGCGTGTACTTAAAATACATCACCTGAAGAAACGACGACCCCGCCTCGGCCACGAACACCCCGCCGACGAGAATCAGCAGCGGCTCCTGCCGCAGCACGATCGCGATATAACCAATGAAGCCGCCCAGCGAGAGGCTGCCCGTGTCGCCCATGAATACGCGCGCGGGGTTGCAGTTGAACCACAAAAAACCGAGGCACGCCCCGAGCATCGCGCCGCACATCACGGCCATCTGGTCGCTGCCCTTGATGTAAGTAAACAACAGAGCGTCCGCCAACCCGCGCGTGCCGATTACCAGGGCGAGGATGAGGAATGAGATGCTTACGATGGCCGTGCATCCGGTGGCCAGGCCGTCGAGGCCGTCGGTGAGATTCACGGCATTGCTGAAGCCGACGATGACCAGCGTGCCGATCGCCACAAACGCCAGCAAACCCAGCGGAATCATCGCATCTTTGAAAAACGGCAGGTAGAGGAAGTTCCGCTGCGGAACGTGCTGGCCATATCGCCAGGTGAAATATGAAAGCAGGATTGCCAGGCCGAATTGAAACAGGAGTTTTTCACCACTGTTAAGCCCCTGCCGTCCGCCGCCGCGCTGTTTTGCGGTGAGTTTCAGCCAATCGTCGATCGCGCCGATCAAGCCCAGGCCCAGCAGGCAGACCAAGCCCATCATCACATGAAAGTTGCCGAGGTCGCCCAGCAGCCCGACCGCCGCGGCGATGGCGAAGATGATCAGCACGCCGCCCATGGTGGGCGTATCTTTTTTGTGGGCCATCTGCGCGTTGATATCGGCTTGGTCAAAATCGGGTCGGTCGCCGATCTTTTTCTTTCGCAGCCACGCAATCACACCGGGCCCGGCGACAATGTTGATGAGAAAACTCAACAGAATCGCCGCGACAGTTTGGAATTCCACGAAGGTGAAAACGCGCAGGAAACCCAGCCCGTGCGATTCCAGCCAAACGAGGTTGGCCTTGATCAGCCAGTAAAACATTGCGACCGATCTGGGTTAGTTCACCGGCGTAACTTGTTTAGGCTGGCGTGACGCCGCGATTTCGGTGGCGATCAGTTCAAGATGAATCCCACGGCTGGCCTTGAGCAGCACGAGATCGCCGTTTTGCAACCAGCGTGGCACGACTTTGCTCGCCGTCGCGGAATCATCAAAGCAGTGAATGCGTCCTGATGCCATGCCGCAATTTTCCGCTGATTCGGCGACCAACTTCGCCTGCGAACCGACACACGCCAGCACGTCGAGCTTCGCCGCCGCCGCCCAGGTCCCGACTTCGCGGTGGTAGCGGTCGCTGGTAGCGCCCAGTTCGCGCATGTCGCCCAGCACGGCGATGCGCCGGCCGGCGGTCGGGAGACTCTGGATCGTATCCAGCGCCGCCTGCATTGATGCGGGGTTGGCGTTGTAGGCGTCGTTGAGCACCTGAATGCCGCCGAACTGCAGCATTTGCAGGCGCATGTCGGGCCCTTTGGCAACGGCGAGGTGCTCGTTGATTTCCTTATCGCTCAACCCCAATCGCCGCGCAACCGCGATCGCCGCCAGCGCGTTGCACGCGGTGTGCCGGCCGAGCAGTGGAACGAAATACTCGTTGCGGCTCCCGTTGAGGTTAAACCGCACGCCGTCTTCGGTGGCGACGACGTCGGCGGCGAAGAGGTCGTTGTGCTCGCCGAAGCCGAAGGTGATGCGTTTGCCGGAATAACTTCCGACGGCGTCGAGCAATTCGGCGTCGTCGCCATTCACTACGAGCAATCCTTTAGCATCCAACCCCTGCACGATGCACGCATTCTCTCGACGAACGCCATGAAGATCGCCCAGAAACTCCAGGTGTTCCGCCGAACAGTTGGTGATGACGGCGATGTCCGGCAAACCGATGCCCGTAAGCGTTGCGATTTCGCCGGGATGGTTCGTGCCCAATTCCAGCACCAGATAATCCTGCTGAACATCAGCGGCGAGAATGGTGTAGGGCACGCCGATGTCGTTGTTAAAGCTTTTGGGCGACATCGATCCGTAAAGCTTGCCGGAGAGCGCCGCGTGAATCAGGTTCTTGGTCGAAGTCTTCCCATTACTGCCCGCGACGGCAATCACCTTGCCGCTGATTTGCTGTCGGACGTGCCGCCCGAGTTTGCCGAGCGCGACGCGCGTGCTGTCGACCAGAATGAGCGGCAGATTGTCCGGCGATGAAGGCGTTCGGGCTTCGACAATGGCGGCGATTGCCCCGGCGGCGGCGACTTCCGCCAGGTAGTCGTGACCATCGAACTTATCGCCGCGCAACGCCAGAAAAACCGCATTGTGCGGCAGCTTGCGGCTGTCGGTGCTGATCGCGTCAATGCTCGCCTCTTTCGGCAGCACAGTCAGCGGCTTGCCGCCGATCACGCGGCGGATGGTTTCAAGGTTCAACGGCTTCATTCAGTTAACGCCTCAAGTTTCCCCCTCCTGGTACTCCGGGAGGGGGTCAGGGGAGGGTGAGCGCGGTGTGCGCATTCACCGACTATCCCTGCCACTCTGCCACTTACACCATCGACCCTCCCCCCGGCCCCCTCCCAGAGTACATGGAGGGGGAGAGGAAATTTCGCGCTTCTTCCACATCATCAAAATGCACCTTCTCGGCACCGATGACCTGGTACTTTTCATGGCCCTTGCCGGCCAACAGTACAACGTCGCCGGGTTGCGCCAGTGAAAGAATCATACCGATCGCCAAACGTCGATCTGGTTCCACGTTGACCGACGCATTTGTATCGGCAGGCAGGCCGCAAAGTATTTCGTCGATAATCCCGCGCGGATTCTCGGTCCTCGGGTTGTCGCTGGTGATGACGATCGAGTCGGCGAATTGAGCCGCAACCACCGCCATGCGCGGGCGTTTGGTGCGATCGCGATCACCGCCCGCGCCGAACAAAACCCGCAGCTTGCCACGGCAGATCGGACGTAACGCCGACAACACATTTCGCAGCGCATCATCGGTGTGCGCGTAATCAACCAACACCGTGAACGGCTGGCCGGCATCGACGACCTGCAGCCGACCGGGCGCGCCAACCGCCTCACGCAAAGCGGCGGCGATCTGGTGAACGGTAAGTCCGAAAACCTCCGCGCACACCGCGGCGGCGGCGAGGGCGTTTTCGACGTTGTGCCGGCCGATGAGTGTCATCTTCACTTCCGTCTTGCCGTCGGGCCCTTCCAGCACAAAGTTGGTCCCGCCGGCGGTCACGGCCAGATCGCGCGCCATGTAGTCGGCGGCGTTTTTGATGCCGTAGCGAACCGGTTGAACCACTTTGCAATCGCGCAGCATGCGCACCGACCAGACATCATCCGCATTCAGGATCGCCACCGCCGACGGGTCAAGTTGGGCAAACAACTTCGCCTTAGCGGCCGCGTAGGCGTCCATGGAGCCGTGGTAATCGAGATGGTCACCCGTGAGATGCGTAAACACAGCCGCACAATATCGGACGCCCGCCACGCGACCCTGATCCAGCGCATGGCTCGACGTTTCCATCGCGCACGCCGCGCAGCCGTAATCGCGCATCCGGGACATTAAATCGGCGACCACCACCGCGCCGGGCGTGGTCATATCACTTTCACACGTGTGCAGTCCGTCGTCGGTTTCAACCGTACCGATCATGCCGCACTTTTTGCCGGCGTGAGTCAGAATCTCGCGAATGAGGTAAGTGATGGTTGTTTTGCCGTTGGTGCCGGTAACGCCGATCACCTTCAGGTTGTGCGTCGGATTCCCCGCCAGCTTATGCGCCAAAATCGAAAGCGCCGCCGCCGGATCGGGAACGATCACGACCGGCACCGGCGCGTTGGCGATGGTCTGCCCCGCCACCACGACGACGGCCCCGCGTTTGGCCGCCTCTTTGATGTATGCCGCGCCGTCGGTCTTGGTACCAGCGCGCGCCACAAACACGCTGCCCGGCACAACCGCGCGCGAGTCGTCGGATATGGCCGTAACACGAGTATCCGGCAGGCGTTGCAGGTTAAGCGTCGGATCGAATTGTTTGAACAGCGCTCGCAGAAGCACTCTGGACCTCCATGTCCGCCATGCATTCTGAACAGATGGGTAAGGGCAGTCCAGCCCTCATTTCAACATGGCACGGTAGCAAAAGGGGGAGGGGGAATCAATGAGGACGCCTACTCGGCTGCGATCGTGCGGACATGAGCGTAATTCAGCAGCTTTCCATCGGCCGTCACTAATTCGACATCGAGTTCGCGCGCAAGCGCAACGATCAAACGGTCGGCGGGGTCTCGATGAAATTCACCAGGCAACATGGCCGACGCCAGGCAAACCGCGGACGTTAATGGCTCGACACGAACTTGTGCGGCGGTCTGTGCGACGGAGAGCCAAGCCGTCGGAGATGGTGTCAACTCCAAACGGCGACGGGCGACAGCGGTGGCAATCTCCAGAAGCGAGATAGCGGAAACGCGCACTTCATTCTGGGAGTCGATGAAATCTCGCACGGAGCGTTTTAGCCGCGGATGATCGTCGACCCACCAAATCCAGACATGGGTGTCGAGAACGATCACTTGAGCAGCTCCCAATCATCGCTCGGGATCATTGGCTCAAACGGCGAATCAAATCGAGCAACCCCGCCCTTAAGGATCGAACGAATCTCCTCAATGGTTTTTTGCGCCGCGGTCAGCGATTCGGTTGGATCAACGACAATACGAACGTGCTGTCCATCGGGGAATGGAAGCTGTGACAGGACCACCTTGCCGTCTTGGACGATTGCATCTTCGATCCGGTGCATCAGGAGAGTTTAACTTCAGATCGATGGATGGGCAAAGAAAACTTTAAAGCGTGTTCGACGGATATTCACGCCGGGTTGTGAGCTTTAGCGAACGCCCGGGTGATTTGCGCTTCGAACCCGCGTGTTCGCTTGAAGCTCACAGCGCGGCGTGGGGTGGGCGGGCAGGTTGTGATCGCTCAGGATTCGGACGGCACCAGCGGCTTGCCGTGTGATCCGGGGATTTTCAAAC
>Ga0163148_10001423_pt1 | contig 31048 bp, 21 predicted proteins | sample OliLakLV19MP7P2_FD_148606 | JGI IMG/M metagenome (GOLD analysis project Ga0163148, IMG submission 148606) | Freshwater microbial mat bacterial communities from Lake Vanda, McMurdo Dry Valleys, Antarctica- Oligotrophic Lake LV.19.MP7.P2 | ecosystem: Environmental > Aquatic > Freshwater > Lake >... | reverse complement strand
AAACTCTGCAACAAATTTTTCATATAAGCTGCGCTCGACTAAAATTCTTGAACCGCATAAACAGATCTCACCTTGATTAGAAAAGGAAGAATGAATGGAAGTAGTTACAGCCTGTTCGAAATCGCAATCCGCAAAAATGATGTTTGGGTTTTTTCCACCGAGTTCCAACGAAAGTTTTTTGAACATGGGTGCTGCCGTTGCCGCAATTGTTTTGCCGGTCATGGTGCCACCCGTAAATGAAATGACAGACACATCTCGATGTTCTACGATAGCCTGGCCCACTTTATGGCCAAGCCCGTGAACGATATTTAAAACACCCGCTGGTAAGCCAGCTTCGATACAAATTTTCGAAAATAAAAATGCCGTCATCGGAGTTAGCTCGGATGGCTTGGCAACCACCGTGCAACCGGCAGCAAGTGCCGGAGCAATTTTCCAGGTAAATAAATAGAGAGGAAGATTCCACGGTGATATACATCCTGCCACACCAATCGGTGTGCGTGTTGTATAGTTGATGGCTTCACCTTCCATCAGGTGCGACTCAGATGCAAAATGCATAGAGGCCGTTGCATAAAATCGCATGTTGGCAGAGGCGCGTGGAATATCTACCGACTTTGCCAAGTTCAGTGGCTTGCCCTGATCAATACTTTCTGCGAGTGAGAGATGGTCAAGATCACGATCGATCAGGTCTGCTATTTTATTTAATATCGCTGCACGCTTATCGAGAGGCATGGTTGACCACGATGCAAAAGCACTCTTCGCAGCCTTCACGGCTTCGGCCACATCCTGAGCATCGGAATCCGGAACTAAATTATACGCAGCTCCCACTGCGGGGTTGATGTTTGGGAGGTAATTACCCTTTGCAGGCTCAGTAAGTTTGCCATCAATAAAATTCAAAAGTTTCTCCATACCCAAATAAATTCTGGGCCAAGGTACTAATTGATGAGATTATTAATTGAAAGTTGTATCCCTACTTGGTAACAAACAGAAAGTCACTGTTGGGTGCATTGTCTCCAAATCCGCCCAAACGCGGCTGAATTTTTAGCTTTTCAACATAGGTAAAAAGTTCTGGTATGGTAAGAACACCATCATTACCCCCTTGAGATCGAAGTGCTTCTAAAAAATTCTTGGCAAACGGTGAGTGTTGACCGGTTATACCATCCGATACATAGGTCTTACCGCCCGAGGTAAGATACTTACGGGTTTTACTGATGAGTTTTCTAGCTATGAACTGTGCTTTGGCTTGCTCTTTATAAATGTCCTCATCAGCACCACGGGCGGATGCCAGTGCCTCATCAAAGGTGCCTCCAAAGCAAACATCCATACTAAGGAAAATGTGTTCGCATGGAATATTATTAATGATGGATCGAAGTCGGTTATGTGACAGGTAGGAGGTCTTCCCTTCATCATTAAGTAAAGATTCCGTGGTAACAACAAATCCTTCACCGAAGGTTTGATCATAGGTGCCATGTCCGGCAATAAAAACGAAGAGTTGATCCAATGGTTTATATTTCTTCTCACCGTATTCCCGCAATTTTTTTAAGATCTCCGACTGAGTCGGATTCTCAATGATATCCAATTGAAACCCATAAACGTTTTTCAATTCTTCAGCAATGGTGCGTGAATCAAAGACGGGGTTAACCAAATCGTTCCAATATTCATATTGGTCCGTGGCAATAACTAACGCATAATCAGTTCTGTCTAGCTTGGTTGCATTCGCTATGGCCTCCACACCCACATTCACCTTCTTAATCGCAGTGGTTTTGATGCCCGCCATATTCTCAGCAATAATCTGAATGTTATTTTCTCCATCCAGCAGCGTCAGTCTCTTCTCGGCAGTAAAATAATTTTTCTCCGCTTCGGTTGGAATAAGTGTTTGCATTCCTCGACTGGTCTTAAGATCGCCTTCTTTGATCGAAATAATTACACTCTTTAATGCATTGCCTGATGATATTTCAAACTTAACTACCACCCGGCCATCCTCAGAATAGTTGATATCGGGTATTGGACTGATAATGTTAACCACCGGAATATCAGCCGTAATATTTTTTGCCCTGGTTAGATCCAACTCAAACGCACTGGAGCGTGTTGTTAGATTTTGACCAAACAGATTTACAACGATCAAAGACAATAAGAGGGTGTATATATGCCGTTTCATAGACTATCGGTTTATAACTATTTTTTTCGTTTGGCTTGAAATCTGACCTGTAACATCGTGGGCGATCATCCTGCAAAAATAAAGGCCAGCAGAAAGATTATTTTCCTGATGATTCCATTCTACGTTGTAGAAACCAGCCTGGTATTCACCATCCAGCAATACCGCTATCCGTGCCCCTTGTGCATTATATATTTCCAACCGCACCTGAGATTTTGTTGATGATGCGGATACCGTAAAAGGTAGGGTCACTTGATCACGAGAAGGATTGGGTAAGGGACTACCAAGCATACTTCTGGATGGCATAATATCTTTTAAGTTTTCGCCAAAGAATAGCTTAAAGTTTCTGGTGCCTTTTCCGTCAAAGACATAGTTACTTTGAGAGCGCATGTCTATAATAGCCTGATCCTTTTCATCAAGTAAAAAAAGCTCCCTGGTGTTTTCTCCTAACTCTTTGTTGTTCCACCTCAACTCAGCAGGATCGTCCCCTTCCGCTGCGGCTTCAAACTTCCACATATATTTTTCCTGCGTGGGAACAACACTCTTGGCCAACAGTGACGAGCCTGATCGAAAATTAATTTCAACTCGTGTATTTAATGGCGGTGGATTGTAATCATCAAAAGAGTCTTGTTCAATTGATGCGTTTTCATTCATTCCCACACCGGCTATTTGATTACCTAATTCGCCTTGTTTAATATGGATCGGCAACTCCCATGTAGATGCACTTAAATCTGATCCAATTGCGGACTTTCTTCCTCCGGAAGATATACCCTTGAAGCGAACCTTCACCGACACGGTGCCGCCCACATTTACAAAACCTCCTCCATACGGCTCGATAACATCACCGTTTACGTAGGATCCACCACTAAATTCTTTAAGAGATCCCACACCCGATAAATTGTTCTTCACTTCTTCCCATGAGACGGGCACTGTGTAAGGATTGCCAACCATATTCCAACCAGGCTGAAGTGTGAGTGAAACAAAATCAGTCCGGTTGTTTTCTGGGGTGCTTGCATTTTCTATAAAGATGTCAGTGAGGTTTTTCATTAGAATCCAGTAGCCTTTGCCCCGGCTGATCGTCTTAAGCTTTGTGGGATATTCATCATACAAGGCGGTGCCGGCATACGATAGTATTCTCCAGTTCGCTTTGTTTGCTTCACCCAACTCATTAAAGATGGTTCCGATTTGATTGTCCTGCAGAGTGTGCGGAATGGATATGATTCTATAACTGCTTTCTGATTCACCAAAGGTAAGGCCAGTGACCTTTGGCTTGGTGCCCACAAACTTTATGTATGAGTAATGAAAGGTATTTTGTGTGGATGGTGATCTTACTTTGTTTCCCCCTCTATCAACTACTTCAAAATAAAACTCAAGGCCCATGTTGTCATACCATGAATCAGAAGCTGCAACAGAAAACTTTCCGTTGGTTCCTTCTATGCCTCCGCTTGACTGGTCCATAGCTTTAGAAGTAAAGCTATTGGGTGAATCAACTGAACTAATGCCCCGATACCAAATCGTGCTACTGATAAAAGAGATTGGCCTGTTATCGGATACACTAAGATCAAATATTTTTGGAGTACCGGTTTCCAGGTTAGATGAAGAGAATGTTAATGTGGGTTTTATAAGATCAGGCTCCTCAATCGTTTTAAATGTCCATGAGGTTGAGCTACTGATACCGCCATAAAGGTTCCCAAAAATATCAGTAAAGGACCCATTATCTACAATGACAAAATAATCCTTGAAGTAGGAAATCGTAATAGAAGGTGTAAAGGTTATTTTCTTTCCATTATTGGTAATTGCCCCGTTAACCACATCAAAGACCTCCACGGGTGTAGCCGTATTGGAGGCTTCAAATAGCCGAACTTTTTTAGAAGTAACCGCCTTTATCGGCTCGTTAAAGTTGATGACTATCTTAAAATTAAGTGGAATATTTATATCCGAATTAAGCGGACTCAATGTTGATAAGACAGGAGCTGTATTATCATTAGGAATAAGGATAGCCGAGCTTTTCAATAGCGGTCTGTCGCTAACAACTGCATACGCATAGCCCGAACCCTCATCCAACTCTATCTGAGCAGCATTATCAGCTGAAAACCCTGCTACACTTTGCCATGACTTTCCAAAATCTCTTGATAACCATAAACTACCATTGTCTTCATAATCAATGAAAAAATATCCATTTGATGCAATATTTAGATTGCGTCCTGTCGGAGCTGAACGACTCGTCCAGGTATTGCCATCGGCAGTTTCATAAATTCCACCATTTTGACTGTAAGCATAAATTTTACCGTTAACGTACTTTACGCTGCCTGCTTGAATTACCTGATCAATTAACGTAGCTGATCCAAACCGAACCTGATAAAGCTCGGCCCGGTTACTAATAGACCTATAACCAGAATAGTAAACCGTACCATCCGCAGCAGCTGTTAAAGATAAAATATTGAAGTTTGATGAACTCGGAACCGTAAATACGGTCGTCCAGTCTTTGAGATTTGTTGATTTTACAATCGACCTAATACCATTTAGGTCTCTTTGGGCATAATAACTTATGCCATCCGGTGACGATAATGAACCATAGTAACCATTCTCAGCATTTTGATTAACCCAAGTATTGCCGCCATCTGATGAAACAGCAACACCTCCTGCATAAGCAACGATGTTGCCATTGGGTAGCTTGGTGATAAAGTCGGTATGCACTCCTGAATTGACCGCTGAAAATGTCAGACCCCCATCATCTGATTTAAAAAACTGGCCTCCCCACCCACTGATTAATATTCTTGAGTTAGACAAAACAATTGAGCGGAATTGTTCTGAGAACATTCCTTTGTTTGCCTGAAATATGGCGAATGAAGTGCCGTCATTGGTAGATAGATGAACCCCTTCATAGTGAGTTCCAGCATAAAGAGAGGTGTTGATCCACACCAGGTCTCCTATCTCCTGGAGAAAAGATGTATCGGTTCGTTTCGTCCAGGTAACTCCACCATCCGAAGAGCTATAAAGAGCGTTAGTGTTGGAGAAATAATATTGACTATTGGAAGGCGAGAAATACACCTTACGAAAAACCTTGTTGCCGCCTTCTATTGATGGCAGGTTTCCCTTAATGGAAGCCCATGAAGTTCCACTATTGGTTGTTTTATAAATATTGTCTGTAGTAACCACCGCTAATGCACCAGCTTCCAACGGAGTTATAGAATACACTTCCTTATTATTAGAAAGGTCAATGCCCGAAATTGCACTCCAACTTACCCCAGTATCAATCGATTTCAGAACGGTTGTTATATTGTTCTCAAACCTAGCACTCAACAAATTTCCAGTGGTAGAAATGCTGACAGGACCAAAACTACCCGAACTTGCCGTTGTCGGCTTATTGAAGGTAATACCATCATTGGTGGAAAGTAAAATGCCACTGCCTGTAGTAATTACTAAGTTGCCATTAGAAGCTTTGGCAATATTCCTCATATCACCAATGACAGAATTGGTTGGTGTCTGTATCCAGGTCGTTCCGGCATTCGTGGATGTGAATAATTGATAGCTGGAGATTAAGTACAGTTTCCCACTGCTATCAATCAAAGCATCATTAATAGAATAGAGTAAACCAGGGACCGTGAGTCTGTCCCATTGAATAGTTGAACTATTATATCGGTAGATGGCACCATTGGAGACTGAAAATAATTGCCCCGCTGAATTCTTTAGTAATTTTTTAGATACTCCTCCATAAGGTCCATTTAAGGGTTGCCATGAAAAATTGATGGTGGGAGATAATTCACTGGTGGGCAAAATTAAGTTGCCTGATATTTTGGATACAGGCCCGCCTAAACAGACTGCATAAAAATTGCTGCCCGCATCGCGGGCAAGGTCACGCACAATTCCTTTATCCGGAAGGCCAAAATTTCGCCAGTTTTTGCCATCATCCTGGGTAACCAATAAGGTGCCGTTTAAACCAATACCTATACCTCCTGTTGCCTGGCGGATAGGAATTAGTTGCTGGTGGACATACGGTATCGTTGTCCAGTTCACTCCTTCATCAGAGCTAATAGCAACCACATTTCCATCGGAGGCATAAATCTTATTATTGAGTTCAAAAAAGCCATTGCATGAAAATGAACTCGAACTTAATGGTGTAACTAATTTTGTTGCCACCCATGGCGTAGTGGAGGTATTTAATTTCCAATACTCGGTTTGATTGTTACTAGTATTATTTATGGACAGGAAAAAATTATTATTAAAATGAAATCCATACATCGCATTATAGGAAATGGGCATGCCACTAACTGATTTAGAAGTCCAGGTTACCCCCAAATCAGATGATACGGCATAACCATTATCTATTAATCCGTAAATGTCATTGGTGCCTACCGGTATATAAAGGGCATAGGCATTCACATTTTGTTTAGTCCAGTTGATGCCGTCCGTACTTCTTCGTGTTCCGTCTGAGGTTGGTGCAATTATGGAGTTGTCTTGAATCTTAGTTAATTTCTGACCCCAACGAGGCCCCCACATAATAAATGGTTGAGGACGCCAAATAAAACTGGCTCCCTGGTCAGAAGAAGTCCACACACCCGCGGTGCCATTATCCTCCTTTACTACGATCGTTCCATTACCTAATACTTCAATATCAGATCCGTGGGAGTTTATAATTGCATCTGGTATGGTTCCATTTGTAAAAGTCCAACTGCTTCCAGCCGTGGTTGAACGAAATACGCCACTTCCATCCGTTCCTGCATATACTTCTGTGGAACTTTTCCACCCAAGAGTCAATACACTGTAATCACTGTAAGCCTGATTGGGTTTAGTTCGTGTTGTCCAGGTTGGGGTAGCTTCATTGGTGAGTTCATACACCGTTCCGGCAACGAGGTTGAGTTTGCCTGAGGGTGATAACGACCAGAAATTAGGGCCATTTAGATTAATCGATGCTGGAGCCGTAACCGCAGTAAATGATCCACTATTGCCAGTAGCAGAAGATTCAATGAGTATTGCCGTATTCGTACTATTCCAATGGGTAATATAAATTTTGTTGGAAGCGTTTACACCTACACTGAGGCTACCATCGTGGCCTGAAGTTTGATTGGCCTTTACGGTGGTTACTTTAGAAGCATCCCAAACCCCATCTGCCGCAAATGCGTGTTTAAAAATTCCCTGCGTGTTGCTCCAGAAATAAACGTCACCAGTAGAGGTATAGGTCATGGAGTAAGTACCGGGACCGCATTCAGACACTCCGGAAATTTTCTTCCAGGTTACTCCGCCATCAGAAGAAACAAAGACACCATCGCAACTGGAATTAACAAAGACTTCGCCTGCTACTGGCAGCCTAGCAAGTTGAGAACGCCAGCTATTTGTAAACCCGCCTCCAGGGTTCTTCCTTACCCACGTCACTCCGCCATCAATGGAAGAAAAGAAACTGCTATAATCCGTATAATAAAATTTACCGCCAGTCACCAACAATGATCTGAAATAAGAATTTGAAGTTTCTGCGGCAAATTTTTTCCAGGTGGTTCCATTGTCAGTGGATTTATAAGCATCCCAGCGCCAGCTGTCTAATGCATAAATATTTCCCGTAGCCGGGTCAACACTGGTGGAAAAAATAGTGCCACCAGGAATACCATTGAGAGACGTGAAATTCTCCTGAGCAACCGCTGTAAGACTGGTTATAAAAAATATAAGTGCGTAAACTATTTTTGTCATACTTGATTCAATGATGAGTAAATATTAATTGCCAGGTGCTTTTGGAGGATCAGGTAGTGAATCTTCATCAGCAGGTGTGCTCAAATATTCAAATGCGAAATACCCCCCTACCAAAAACGGGAGCACTTTAATGAAGAGCGGAACCTTGCGCCTGACTTTAAATTTCTGGGTATAAATAAAATCATCTGCATGTTTTGAATCGGTCACTTTAATGCGATAGCCTTTGCCCGGCTTAAGCCGCGAAGCAAAATTGACCGTGTATGACCCGTTGTTGGGGTGATTTAATTCTCCTTGCAATCGCTGGTCTTGCCTGAACAGTTCAATATGCACGGGGTTTGTATTGCCCGGCCGCCAATCCAGCGGATAACCTTTGCCTCTGCTATAGCCTTTGGGCCTAACAAATGTTTTCAGTCGCACAAAAGGGATGTACACATTAGCGCGCAACTCTACAGAAAGAGGGCCTTTATAATCTCCATATTCCTCCCGTATCGCCCAGGTCACCTGCCGCTCTCCCGGTTTTACTTCCTGCCCCACATCACCGCTTATCTTGGTTACCGGGGCCGAGTAGTTATCCTTCGAAGTATATAAACTCACCAGGTACTCATTATTAAAGTTAGAATCATCAATGTCATAGTGCACCACCAGTTTATCATTTACCAATTCCATTTTTCGTATTGATAATTTCTGGGCTGCTCCAAAGAACGAATCACCCAACGTAATCAAGGCAAGCATAAATAGAAATAATCTCATAAAAACGGGTCAACAACCTTGCTAATGTAAAAGATATAAACCGTACCTACAAGCGAGGGAATGCGCTTCAAATTGTTGCGAAGATCAACGTTGACTTGTTGACCTCACCCTAGCCAGAGGCATCAATAAACCACGATTTGAATACCCCTCTCCTGCTAACGTTAGGACCACGTTTTATCCAATTTTGCTCCGTAGGAGCGTCCTGTTTATAGAATATAAGTAAATTAGTGCATATGGCTCCGCAGGAGCCTCCTAAATATTCATTTATGGCAAACACATTTTCTCAAATTTATTTGTAATTTGTTTTCGCTGTGAAACGAAGGGAAAGCTTAATAGAAAAAGGACACAAAGAGGAGTTGCAAAAATACATCACAGGCCTGGTTCAAAATCGAAAGGCAAAAATGCTGGCTATTCATTGCATGCCTGACCATACACATCTGTTTGTAGGTTTTAAACCAACCATTTTGATTTCTGATTTTGTAAAAGAGATCAAAGTAGAGAGCAATGAATTTATTAATGACAAGAAATGGGTTAAAGGAAGATTTGCCTGGCAGGAGGGCTATGGAGTTTTTTCTTATTCGCATTCACATATTGATGCGGTGGTAAAATATGTGTTAAACCAAGAAACACATCATCAGAAGAGAACATTCAAACAGGAATACCAGACCCTGTTAGAGAAATTTGAAATACCCTATGAGGAAAGATTTTTATTTGAATTTATCGGGTAGCGGTTTATAGGAGGCTTCTATGGAGCCATACATTGGTATTTCTTTGCTATAAACAGGAAGCTCCTATGGAACAGGAATTTAGAAAATGATCTGTTGGTGGTCTTACTTCTTCGTAATCGTTACTTCCACTCTTCGGTTTCGCTGACGGTTTTCATTGGTGTCATTGGGTGCAATAGGTCGCGATCCACCATAACCGCGGCCTGCGATTCTTCCTTTTTTAATTCCCTTCTCTTCCAAATAAGTTTTTACAGCTGCCACCCGATCGTCAGAAAGTTTAATCAATGCATTTCTATTTCCTATATTATCGGTGTGCCCGCTCAGTTCGATGCCGATCGCTGGGTTTTCATTCATGATCTCCACCAATCGATCTAGTTCAGGAAAAGATTCAGACTTCAATATTGCCCGGCTTTGTTGAAAGAATACATTGTTCAAGGCAATACTTTCACCCGCTTCAATCGGAATCAAAAACAAATCTTTTTCAATTTCCTTATACTGAACTACCGATGCTAATTCTAAGTTCTCATTTACTGATAGATACCCTTTTGCCTGGGCACGAATTCCATAATTTTTCCCGTTAGGCAATGCAATCCTATACGAACCCGTTTTAGGATCTGAAATTGCCTCGCCAATTTCCTTTTGTGTGGATAAATCTTCAAAAAGAATTTCAGTCTTTATAGGCTCTTTCGTTTTTGCATTTAATGTGCGCCCTAACAATAAAACAACCGGATCAGGTTTAACTGCTTCTGGTAATTTAATTCGTACAAGATCTGATAAGCCTAAAGAATTGCGATCGCTCACCATGTAGGCATAGTCGGCTGAAGCAGCCAGTGTATAGTATGCATCGAATCCTGTTGTATTTATTTCGGGTCCCAGGTTAACAGGTTCACTCCAATCGGTCCATGAGTTGCCGTTGCGCTTGCTCATGTAGATGTCATAACTGCCATACCCCGGCCGGCCGTTCGAAGCGAAATACAATGTGCGTCCATCAGCCGCCAAAAAAGGTGAAATCTCATCACCCTCGGTATTTATTTTCTCACCCATGTTAATCGCATCCAACCAATTACCCTGTTCATCGTGCACTGTAACATAGATGTCTTTCTCCTTATTTTCTGCATCAGGATTGTAAAACAGGTTTTGCTTTAACTTTGATGTAAATAAAATTGCTTTCCCATCAGGCGATAAATTGCCCTCCATATTTTTAGACTCGTTTTTGAATTTTACATTCAAATACGTTGGCTCCGACCAGCCCTCTTCCTCTTTCTTCCTGACTTGAAATCCATCCGTTTTGCAGAAGAGAAGCATATTATTATCTGCACTGATGGCTGCCAAATTATTTGCGTTTTTATCATTAATAGCAGTACCCATGTTTTCACTCTTCGACCAGGCAACTCCATCTTTGGTGGTAGTCATCCAAATATCTTCACCATCTTCTTTTCCACCCAGGTTATCGGGCGAATGCTCGCGGCCAAACAAAAGCATTTTTCCATCCGCAGTAATGTGAGGCCCTAAGTCATCATAAACTGAGTTTACATTCGGCCCCAGGTTTTCTTTAACCAACCCGGTGGTTAGGTTAGGTGGCAAATTTATTTTCACATCCTGTCGAAAAATAAAATCATCAACTTCCAATTCCATATTGGTGTAGTTGATAATTCCCATTCTGTTTCCGTAAATAGGCAAAGCTGTTATGCTTGCAACCTCTTCGTTATTAATATAATAATATAACTTCCCTTTGCGCTGTTCTACTTTTAAATGATTGGCTTGCCCAACCAGATTTATTTTTTTGTTTGTTACCCATTCATTGATTTTATCAATTTTTTCCGGGCTCTTTATTTTATAATATCCATTGGTGGTAAAAATAAATTCCTGATGCTTACCATCACCATTATTTCCCCAAAGTAACCCGAGGCCATTATTTTCACTGCCCGATTTTTGAATAAAAGTTGCTTCAATGGAGAAATCTTTTTTCTTATCCATGTAAGGGCTGATGGTTATAAACCGCCCTTTATCTTTTTCTGTTGTTGTCACAAGGTATTTACCATTCTCCAATTTCATCGAGTAGGTATCTCCAGCACCTGTCCACCACGCGTTGACATTAGAACTAAAATCATCATTTATAAAGATGGGCGGTTGAGCCAATCCTTTAATTGAAAAGAGAAAGAGAATTCCGACTAAGACCCTATACATAACCAATAGACAAATTTTGAGGCATTAAATTTACAAACTTCCAGTTCTTCCACCATCCACCGGCATGTTTATACCTGTAATATATCCCGCAGCAGGACTCGCCAGAAAAGCAACGGCCGCGGCCACTTCTGCCGGTTCCGAAATTCTTCCTACAGGCACTTCGGCAATCATTTCGTTTTTGATTTCATCATAAGTCTTTCCTGATTTCTCAGCCTTATTTTTAATGATGGCATCTAAACGACCCGTCATGGTAGTTCCGGGAAGAACATTGTTAACGGTAATTCCAAAAGGAGCTAACTCAGTTGCAATTGTTTTTGCCCAGTTGGCCACGGCTCCGCGTGTAGTATTCGATACTCCTAATCCTTTAATTGGAATTTTCACAGATGTAGAAATGACATTAATAATTCTTCCATAACCAGATTGTTTCATCCCCGGCACAACGGCTTGTGCTAAAATCTGATTACAGATTAGATGCGCAGTAAATGCTTTTATGAAGTCTTCGGGGGCGGCATCGATAGCCTGACCAGCCGGTGGCCCACCAGTATTGTTAATTAGAATGTCAATATTGTTTTCACTAACAAATTTTTCAACAACAGTTTTTAATTGATCTGGAAAATTAAAATCAGCAACTAGGTAATTATGCTTCTGTTCTGATTGAGTTGGCAATTCCTTTAGTACTTTCTTTAGTGTCTCTTCATTTCGTGCAAGCAACGTAATGGCTGCCCCTAATTGAGCTAACTCGATGGCTGAAGCTTTACCGATTCCTTGTGTGCTGCCGCCAACAAGCGCTCTTTTCCCTTTTAAATCCAGATTCATAGAATTGATTTTTTGTAAAGATAAAAGAACCTTAACTTTCCTTTATAAATCGAAGTAAGATCGTAAAAATAAACTATGGCTATCCGAAAACCTTTCAATTTAAAAAGCTGGATTACTGAAAATCGGGATTTACTAAAACCGCCAGTAGGGAATAAAAATTTATATGCCGATGCAGGCGACTACATCGTTATGATTGTGGGCGGCCCTAATGCCCGCAAGGATTATCACTTTAATGAAACCGAAGAATTATTTTATCAACTTGAAGGCGACATAAATGTTCGCATTCAGGAAGATGATAAGGCGGTAGACATTCCGATTAAAGAAGGAGAAATGTTTTTGCTTCCTGCACGCGTGCCACACCGACCTGAACGCCCCGCGGGTTCTGTTGGCCTGGTAATAGAGTGTAAGCGGCTAGAACAAGAAACACTGGATGGACTCATCTGGTTTTGTGATAACTGCAATACCAAACTTCATGAATACCGTTTTCATTTGGATAATATTGAAAAAGATTTTCTTCCCCGCTTCCGCGAATTCTATGGGTCGAAAGAATTGCGAACCTGTAAAAAATGCGGCACGGTGATGGAAACCGATCCACGGTTTGTGTGATTGCCATCAAATAAGTAATACCATTTTTGTACCTTTATGGTGTGGGGAAACAGCCAAAATATCGGATACAAATTGAGATTGACAGGCTAACCAACAGCATTAAAGAACCTGAAGGAGTTGACTTACTAGTAGAACCGTCATTGTTAACAAGTCAGGAAAGAAAGAGGATAAGTGAGATAATTGCTCATTTCAAAGCAACAGGAAAAAAAATAACTTTTCAAAAATCCAAAGGCGTACCTCGTGGAAAAAAGAAACGCGGCTCAAACAAAATTTTAGCAAATCGAGAATAACTTACGCGAACAATCATAGTTTTCAACATGGCAGATAAAATCTAGATTATACTTAACAGGTAAGTACAAAATGAAATTTGAACCTACGCTGGCCTTCGCCAAAAGTCTTGATAAGCAAGATTCCCTAAAATCATTTCGCAATCAATTTTTTATTCCGAAAGTAAAAAGCAAACCAAGCCTCTACTTTACCGGTAATTCATTAGGGCTACAACCAAAGTCTGTAAAAGCATCCCTCACTCAAGAACTTAATGATTGGGCAACCTTTGGTGTTGAAGGCCATGAACATGCTAAGCGACCCTGGCTATATTATCATAAGTTTAGTAAAAAGAGTTTATCCAAGTTAGTTGGCGCAAAGCCAATTGAAGTTGTTTCCATGAATCAACTTACGGTTAATTTGCACCTACTGATGGTTTCGTTTTACCAACCCACGAAAAGTCGGTTTAAAATTCTAACCGAAGCCGGAGCCTTTTCTTCCGATCAATATGCGTTCGAATCGCAATTAAAGTTTCACAACATTGACCCGAAGGAAGGACTCATAGAATTATCGCCAAGAGCAGGAGAATATACCTTGCGCACGGAAGATATTTTAAAAGCTATTGATGACAACAGGAATCAGTTGGCCTTAGTAATTTTTGGCGCGGTGCAATATTATTCGGGTCAGTTTTTCAACATCAAAGCAATTACAACGGCAGCCCATCAAGCGGGTGCTTTTGCTGGTTTCGATTTAGCCCACGCTATTGGAAATGTTCCGCTGGCATTGCATGCCGATCAGGTTGACTTCGCAGTTTGGTGCAGTTATAAATATTTAAACTCAGGCCCTGGTGGAGTAGCTGGTGCATTCGTCCATGAGCAACATTCAAACAACAAGAACCTTCCACGGTTTTCTGGTTGGTGGGGTCATGATGAAGAAGTTCGCTTTCAAATGAAGAAGGGTTTTAACCCTATGCCGGGTGTTGATGGATGGCAAGTTTCAAATTTCCCGGTACTATCAGGTGCTGCCCAACTTGCAGCGTTAGAGATCTTTGACAAGGCTGGAATTAAAAACCTTCGGAAGAAAAGCATACTACTTACAGGTTTTCTTGGATACTTATTAAAGTCGATCGAAAACTATTCTCAACATTATATAATTCTAACACCTGAAGTAGCTAATGAGCGCGGCTGCCAACTTTCTATATTAATGAAAAAGGATGGGAGAAAAGTGTTTAACAAAATCACCAAAGCTGGTGTTATTGCTGATTGGCGCGAACCCGGTGTAATTCGGGTTGCACCCGTTCCGCTTTACAATACCTTCGAAGAAGTATTTAGATTTTATAAGATTTTTAAACTTTCTCTCAAGGCGTCTGACCGCTTGAAGCGGTCTGACGCCTAATTATCAAATATGAACTTCTCCGCCAACTGCTTATATCATGTTTACAATCGTGGAAACAATAGACAAAAAATATTCTTCGAAGAAAAAAACTATATCTTTTTCCTCAACAAATTAAAAAATAATATAGATGGGCTTTGTGATATACTTGCTTATTGCTTGATGCCCAACCATTTTCATATTTTGATATATATTTCAGAAGGAAGTGATGGTCTAAAAAATTTACCAAATCAGAATCAACAGACTCTTGTTAGGAAAATCGGAACCGTATTAAGTTCTTATTCCCAGGCGATCAATAAGCAAGAAGGTAAATCAGGCTCTCTATTTCAGCAAAAAACAAAGTCTAAGCAACTGATTACTGAGTCATCAGCAACTACTTGTTTTCATTACATCCATCAAAATCCATTAAGATCTAATCTTGTTAAAAAACTAGAAAATTGGCCATACTCGTCTTTCAATGATTTTTTATCTAACAAGTCAAGCATTTGCAATCTGGCAAGAGCAAAGGAGTTATTAGATATTTCTGATAATCCAGAACAATTTTTTAAAGACTCTTATGAAGTAATCGATCAAGGAACAATTAATGACCTATCGTAAATACCTAATTATAGGCATCTGACCGCTTCGAGCAGTCAGAAGCCTTCAAAACTTTGCATAGCTTTAAAATGAAATGAAATTAAAAGAAATGAACAACAAAAATATAGCAATAGTTGGCGCGGGCCTAGTAGGTTCGTTGCTCTCCATCTATCTCGCAAAGCGCGGCTACAAAGTTTCTGTTTTTGAACGCAGAGGCGATATGCGCGCGAAGGGATATGAGGGCGGGCGTTCTATTAATCTTGCACTAAGCAACCGTGCGCTTCGGGCATTAGCAGAAGTCGGCCTGGCAGAAGAAATAAAATCGGTAGCTATCCCCATGCATCGCAGAGTAATGCATGATCGCGAATCAAATCTTACTTTTCAACCTTACGGGAAAGAAGGCCAGTTTATAAACTCAGTTTCGCGAAGCGCGTTAAATATTGTGTTGATGAACAAAGCCGAAGAAATGGGTGTTGATTTTCACTTTGAACAAAGAATTAATCATATCGATCTTGACAAAACAACTGTCGACAGTCAACCATCAACAGTGGACAGTAAGTTCGACTATATCATAGGAGCTGATGGTGCCTTCTCTGTTGTGCGCGGGGCCATGCAGATTACTGATCGGTTTGACTATTCTCAGGATTATCTAGACCACGGCTATAAAGAACTGCATATTCCCCCCGGTGCAGCTGGTGAATTTAAGCTAGAAAAAAATGCGCTACACATCTGGCCGCGCGAAAGTTTTATGATGATAGCGCTTCCTAACCCTGATGGAAGTTTTACGTGTACATTATTTTTTCCGTTTGAAGGAACTCCCTCATTTAACAAACTAAAGACTGACGCTGAGGTAAGCATGTTTTTTGAAACCACGTTTCCAGATGCTTTAGAATTGATGCCTGCCCTGCTAGAAGACTATAATTCAAATCCAACCTCCTCCCTTGTTACAACGCGATGCTATCCTTGGGTAAAAAATAAAACGTTACTCATTGGAGATGCGGCCCACGCTGTCGTTCCGTTTTATGGGCAGGGGATGAATGCCGGATTTGAAGATTGTAGGATCTTAAATCAAATGCTAACCGATCATAAGGATGATTGGACAACGGCACTTCCTCTATTCGAACAAACGAGAAAAAAAGATGCGGATGCTATTGCGCAGTTAGCGCTCGATAATTTTATTGAAATGCGCGATCTGGTTGCTGATGCTGATTTTCTTTTACGAAAAAAAATAGAAGCCCGGTTACATCAACTATTTCCAACCCAATGGATTCCACTTTACTCAATGGTTACGTTTAACGATTCGATGCCTTACTCTGTTGCCCTTGAAACGGGAGCAAAGCAAAGAAAGATTATGGATGCGGTAATGAAAAAACCAAACATTGAAAAAATCTGGGAGTCGTTAAATTTTGGGGAGATCGTTGATCGCTTAGATTCATTAAACACATAGAAACATAAGGCACATAGGAATAGATAACCTACAAACACCCTATGTGTACTATATGCCTATATGTTTAGGATTTTATGCAATAATCCGCAGCTTATACTCCTCATAGCGTTGCAGCACTTCCTTCACATAGCGAATGGGTCCATCGCAACGGCAATAACCAACTTTCACTATCGGGTCGCGAAAATATTTTGGATCAGATTTTTGTGAAAGGTAATACTCAACATTACCATCCCACACAGTAGGATCCTTCCCGTATTTCTGCGTAAGCTTTTGCGCATCTTTAACATGTGAGAGGCCTACGTTGTAGGATGCTAAAACAAATTTCATCCGTTCAACAGGGTCTGGCACGGTTGCCTCCCATCGCTTATCTAAGAATTTCAAAAATTTAATTCCCACTTTAATATTCTGCTCCGGGTCCCACAGATTTGTCACTTTAAAATAGTTTCCGGTTTCGGGCATTACTTGCATCAGCCCAATGGCGCCCGCCCATGATTTTACTTTTGGGTCAAAGTTTGATTCCTGGTAAGCAACTGATGCAATCAATCGCCAATCCCAACCAATTTGTTCTGCGCCTTTTTTCAATTGCGTATCGAAGGGCGAAAGATTTGCTCCGGCCAGTGAAGAGTATTCACTTTTTATCCGCGCAAGCGAAAGCCGCGGACTATCAAAATACTTGTTATAAATCACTTTATGTACGCCACTTCTTTTAACATCTTTTAACCAACTATTAACTGCAGCAAGTAACTCGGGGGAATTTTTGCGCACGGCCCAGGCTATTTGCTGCGGCAAACTCACAACTGTGCTGATATCTAAGTTGGGATAATACAAAGCATTAACCATGGCAATGGTTTGGTCGGTGACTGTGTATTTTATTTCGCCTGTTGCTACATCACGAATCAGGGCTTCTGTTTCTGCCGAAGCACTATCTTCAATAATTTTTATTTGTCCACCAATCTCACTGGAAAGGTTAACCATCCGATCTTTAAAAGAGGAGCCTTTCAGCACATGCACTTCTTTGCCAATCAACTGAACCGGGTTTCGGATTAATTTTTTATTTACCACCTCGGGGGGTTGCATGCGCCAGTTTGCTGGTTTCTTTTGCACAAGCACTTGATGTGTATTAAATTGGCTATCTGTGAAATTCAGGTATTGAGTTCGTTCTTGTGTGATGGTAAGTGGAAAGGCGAGAATATCTCCTTCCCCTTTATTAAGCATATCTATAGCCTGTTCTATGCCGCTTACCAATTTTACTTTTAACTCTACATTTAGTGATTTAGTGAGGCGCCTTAGCAACTCATACTCATAGCCCATGGTGCGGCCTTTGTAAATGAAATAACTGATGGAGTTATTGTCGACTAAGGCAACGAGATTACCCCGTTTGCGAATGGCATCGAGATCAAGTTCTACTTGTGGTTCTTTCGCAAACTCGTCTTTGGCAACTGGTTTTTGGCAACTATATAGACAAGAAAGTGCAAAAAGAAGCGAAACAGACAATCCGCATCTTTGGGTCATAAAATGAAGATACAGGTTTGCCGATAAATAAAAAAGGGGTCGTTGGACCCCTTTTTTTTATTGATATGTATCGACTAGTTAAAGATGTAGCGTATACCTATTTGCATCTGCCAAACATCTCCTAAAGTCGTGCTTGTACCATAGGTTGTTGTTGGAAGCTGACCGTTCACTGCACTAAAGCGATAGGTTGGAACTCCAGCTGTGATGTTTCTAAGTTCAAGTGGGCTTGAATTTAATATTCTATCTCCAACACCCCATTTGTTATTCAACATGTTAGTGAAATTAATAACATCGGCACGCAACTGAATTGTATTTCTCTTGCCCTTAACGTCAACAAAAAACTCTTGAACAAAGGTAAGATCGAGGGTATTAACCCAAGGCATTAATACTCCGTTACGCTCAGCATATTGCCCTCTGCGTGTGCTTAGATAGTCATCCTGATTAATATAGGCATCGAATGCTGCTGATTGCTCCGCTGCTGTGAAAGTAACGGGATTTCCAGCAACCGTAATTGTGTAATTTTGGAACACGATCTCGCTTGCATCCTTGGGTACATACAGTAGGTCGTTGCTAAATTGCTGATCACCATTCAAATCACCATTTACTCTGTAAGAAAAACGGCCTTGATTTTTAGCCTCGTAGAATAGCGAAAGTTGTGATGCGAAATGGCCACCATATTCTTTTCTATAAGACAAGGCACCGATAATACGATGTCTCAAATCGTTATTAGAAAAAGCTGAAACAGGTAAATTATTTCCATTCACAGAGAAGTTATCTCTCCATGACGAGAATGCAATGGATCCTGCACTCATAAGGTCTTTTGTATTGCTATAGTTGTAAGCAACCATTGTATATAAACCCTTAGTTGTCGGCCTTTCAAACTTAAGAGTACCGGAATATCCTCGTCCTTTGTTTGTATTCTTCAACAAAATTGCATCCGTAACATTATCATTAACCCGGTTGGCATTGTTTTGCGCAGGGCCACCCAATCCCAAACCTGGGTAGGTAGGGCGGTTATCAGCACCACTTAATGTTCCACTGGTTGGCTCTAAGTTAGCATTGATATAAATTACGTTATTAACCTCTTTGTTGTAAATGAATTCGGCTGTACCAATAATACCGTAAGGCAATTTCTTATCAATTGCAATGTTGGTTTTCCAGGTTTGTGGATACTTAAAGTTTCTATCCGAAACCGCAACATTGTAAGATGCCGCAGGTTGACCCGGGTTAGGCGGCAAATTGTATTCTGTTACATTATCGCTGAAAGGATAGGTAGCAGTTGTATTGTCTGCGCGCAAAGAACCGGTAAGAATACCATTGTTACTCATCTGGTTCGAAATCCAAACGAAAGCTGGTCTTCCTGAGAAAACACCCGTTCCACCTCTTACTTGCAAGGAGCGATCTCCCATAACATCCCAATTAAATCCAACACGAGGAGAAATTAAGGCCTGAGTTTTTGGTAACTCGGACGTGCTAATATTTATTGGATCTCCATTTTCATCCTTAAAAGTATAACCCGTTACTTGTGTATTCTCCAAAGCAGTTTGCTTAAACGATGGAATATCCACACGCAAGCCTGCGGTCAATTTGAAATTAGAAGTTACTTGAAATTCATCTTGTAAATAAAAACCAATTTGACGGGCATTGGTGGTAGCTGTTGGCAACGCACTGTTGGCAAGATTAGAATAGGTCAACTGATATCGTCTAAGCGCTGGGTTGTTAAGCGCATTAGCATCTGTGTCGTTGTAAAAATCCTGAAGTGAGTTGTACACAAACTGGCCATAATAAGTTGGGGTAAATGTGTTTTCAAACTTGAATGCTTCAAAGTTTACACCGGCAGTTAACGTATGCTTTCCTGCATAGTAGGTAAAGTTGTCCTGAAACTGCCAGGTATTGGTGTTTAGAACGTTATTTGGCGTAAAAGGCTCGTATCCGAAGTTGGTATAGTTTCTTCCACCATCCAAAATATCAACCAATGGAAATATGCCACCCAAGCTACTTCTGTAATCTCTATTTGCAGTAAACCCTGCAATTACATTGTTCGAGAACCGATCTCCTAAAAAGTTATGCTCGGCAATAATTGAATTGATATCGTTGTTGATCACATAGTTTGCGTTCTGAAAATTCATGGCAAACCCATTATCTCTTCGACCATTGAATGAACCACTATTGCTGGTAGGAACGTCCCTTGACGACTTCAAATAATTATAACGTACGCTGAATTTACTGCGCTGACTCATGTTGTAGTCCAATCTAATTAATGCCTTATCGCTTCTTGTTGCTAGCGTATAATTTTCATAAGCACCTGTGCTATAGCCGAAAGTATTTTGAAGGTAAGTACTCAACGCATCTAGTTCAGAAGCTAATACTCTTGACACGTTGGCAGCATTGTCGTTAACGCCCGGCCTTAAGGCTTGAAAGTTTGTAGCGGGATCATCTCTTCTTTCCTGTTCGCCATTGATAAAGAAGAATAATTTATCCTTTATTACAGGACCACCCAACCTAAATCCTTGTTGCTTTACATTGAAATCTTGAGTGATTACGTCTTGATCTTTTGCCTTACTGCCAACAAATTTTTCATTTCTTGTATTGTAGAAAACAGACCCAGAAAACTCGTTTGTTCCACTGCGTGTTACCGCATTTACACCCGCACCGGTAAAACCACCTTGACGAACGTCAAATGGGGCAATATTTACTTGCACTTCTTGAATCGCATCAAGCGAAATGGGTGTTGAGTTAGTCTGCCCACCGGGTACATCAGACAAACCAAAACTGTTATTGAAAATGGAACCATCAATGGTTAAGTTGTTGAACCTTGAATCAGCTCCACTAAAAGAACGACCATTGGCCTGCGGAGTTAAACGAGTGAAGTCTGAAATACTTCTGCTTAGTGTTGGCAATGAGTTAATAGTAGCCACATTGATGTTTGTACTTGCGCCAGTGCGCTCATCATTCAACAATGCATTTGTGGAAACAACTACTTCCTGAAGTTCAGTGCCCGTTTCGCCTAATTTTGTATTGAGTACAAAGTTCTGACCCAACGAAAGATTTATTCCTTCGATTGAATAATCCTGATAGCCTACAAACGTAACCGTTACTTTGTAAGGTCCACCTATGCGTAACCCTGGAAGCGTAAATCTTCCATCATTACGACTTGAAGACCCGTAAACAGATCCTGACGGCACGTGCACCGCAACAATGTTTGCTCCGGGAAGCCCAGCGCCCGCACCATCTGTAACCTCGCCCGTAATTGTGGCGGTCGTTACTCCTTGCGCAAACCCAGCCGTTAAGGCTGCGAATACGAAGACTAAAAACAGTAAAATTTTCCTCATAATAATTGGTTTAGTGTGTCCTATTGAAGGGGCAAAAGTATCCTTTTGACCCGTTAAAAAAACACTGGCTATTTTAAATCTTTCCAACATTTTGTTAACAATTTAGTAACCCCCTAAACCACTGGTACTATAACGGTTGCAGAGTAATTAAAAATTTAACTACTTCCGTTTCTATAAAATCGATTAAATGAAAAAAACCTCCTTTTTACTACTTCTGTTAATAGTTTGTTTTGGTGCATTACTGGCTCAAACAGACCTATCTTACTACCTGCCACCGCAGGTAAAATACGATCCTGCCATCCCAACTCCCCAATCAATTATTGGGCATGAAGTAGGCGAATGGCACGTAACCCACGACAAATTGGTCAATTACATGATGGCACTAGACAAGGCCTCTGACCGGATTAGCCTGCAAATTACTGGCTATACTCACGAAGCGCGGCCCTTATTATTGCTAACCATTACAGCTGCTAAAAACCATCAAAATATTGAAGCACTTAGAACCCAGCATCTACAACTGGGTGATGCCTCGAAATCAGGCTCACTGGATGTAAAGAGTATGCCCGCAGTATTTTATATAGGCTGTTCTATCCATGGCAATGAAGCAAGTGGCGCCAATGCCGGCTTGGTAATGGCTTACCACTTAGCCGCTGCACAAGGACCCGAAATTGAAAAGTATCTTGAAAACACCATAATACTTTTTGATCCCAGCTTTAACCCGGATGGCTTGCAACGATTTTCGGCTTGGGTAAACTCACGCAAGAGTAAATTGGTATCTGCCGATCCTAACGACACCGAGCACAATGAGGCCTGGCCGGGTGGCCGCTTCAATCACTATTGGTTCGATCTTAACCGCGATTGGTTAGTGGCGCAAAATCCCGAAAGTCAAGCGCGCGCAAAACAATTTCAAGCGTGGCGACCGAACGTACTTACCGACCATCATGAACAAGGGACTAATGCAACATTCTTTTTTATGCCTGGCGTTCCTTCACGCGTCAATCCGCTTACGCCCGATAAAAATCAAGAGCTTACTAAAAAAATGGGTGAGTATCATGCCAAGGCGTTGGACGAGATAGGGTCCTTATACTTTACACAAGAAGGGTACGATGATTTCTATTATGGAAAAGGTTCAACCTTTCCGGATGTGCAGGGCTCCATTGGAATTTTATTCGAGCAAGCGAGTTCTCGGGGCCACGCACAAGAAAGTGTGAATGGAGTTTTAAGATTTCCGTTCACCATTCGCAATCATTTTACCACCATGCTTAGTTCGTTGAAGGCAACCAACGAAATGCGCGAAGAACTGCTGGCCTATCAGCGCGACTTTTTTAAAACCGCTTCCGCGGAAGCTGCTAAAGATCCCGTTAAGGCCTACTCGATTGGCTCGAAAGATAAAGCGCGAGTATATGAGTTTGCTGAAATGGCGTTGCGTCAAAAAATAGATGTGTATAAAGTTGCTTCCAATCAAACCATCAATGGAAAGTCGTTCGACAAAGAATCAAGTTTTTTAATTCCTCTCAATCAAACACAATACAAACTGATACATGGCATGTTTGATCGCCAATTGAAATTTAAAGACAGCATCTTCTATGACATTTCAAGCTGGACGTTGCCCCTTGCGTTTGGTCTTGATTATGAAGAAATAAAATCGGCACCTGTGTTGGGCGAAAAAATTACTGAAGCAAAACTACCTGCCGGTAAAATAATTGGTACTGGCGATTATGCCTACGCCATTGAGCCTTATGGCTATTATACATCGCGCGCCATGTATAAGTTACTTGATAAAAAAGTTAGAGTTAAAGTTGCTACCGAAGTCTTTCATGCCAATGGTAAAAAGTTTGATCTTGGGTCGCTTATGATTTCGGTCGACAATCAAGTATTAGGGCCGGATCAAATTCAGGTGCTGATGAAAGAGATAACAGAAGTGGATGGCGTAGATGTTTTTGCGCTAAGCACCGGCCTCGATTATCAAGGAGTGAGTTTAGGCAGCAGTTCATTTTATGCAGTTGCAAAGCCTGTGATTGCCATGCTGGTAGATGATGGTGTTTCGCCAACCGATGCTGGTGAGTTGTGGCACTTGCTGGATACACGTTTTCAATTGCCTGTAACATTAATTCCGATTAGTGTTTTCAATCGCGCGTCTATTGATAAGTACACTACTATACTAATGCCGGAAGGAAATTACGCTGACATTAATGACAAGGCAAAAGAAAAATTAAAAGGCTGGGTGCAGGAAGGTGGCGTGCTAATTGGTTTTGAACGTGCGTTAAATTGGTTTACCGCAAACAACTTTGGCAAGTTTGAAGTAAAGAAAGATGACGATGCAAAGGCTGATAAAAATCCCGCCAAGGCAAAACCTTATGGTGATCTTGAGAATACCCTCCGTGCGCAGCAAACAAGCGGAGCAATTTTTGAAGCCGATGCAGATCTTACGCATCCACTTTTTTATGGTTATACATCCTCGAAGATTGCCATGTTTAAGGCAAACAATATTTTCATTCAAAAAGCAACAGGCGCTTACTCCAACCCATTGACGTATGGTGCTTCGCCCCTGCTTAGTGGCTACATCACCAAACCTAATTTAGATAAACTGAAAAACTCGAGTGTGATGGGAACAGCGGCTATAGGAAGCGGCCGCGTGATTGGCTTTACTGAGAACATGGCCTTTCGTGCATTTTGGTTTGGCACGAATAAGATTTTACTGAATGCAATTTTTTTAGGGCCAATGATTAGCTCGCAAGCGAGTAGGTGAAAACTCTCTTTAAACACATAGGCACATAGAAAACATAGGGTTATGGCAGCGACTTCGCTAGGTGAACTATGTGCTGATGTGTTTTTGAATTTATAATGAGGAAAGTTTTTAAACACATGAGAACATACGGAACATAGCATTACTTCAGCGAACCTAACATAAAGGTGACAGTACCACCCCTCTCCAGAGGAGTGGGGCCGGGGGTGAGGTTTGCCAATTGTCAATTAGTGCCTACATTTACAAAACCTTACGTTCCAGCGTGATCCGTAAATTTTTTCCGCTAGACAAGAATTATCTACTCGAAGAAGCCCAACTTGTTCTTCAGGATACCCTACTCGCTCAACTTATTGAGAAAGTAAAAATTCATCACCAACAAATTCATAATCCGCTAGGGTTAAACGATTCGTTTACTCAGCAACTGAATAGCTACGCGCCAAAGCGATTAAAACTCCTTGATAATTTTTATCAAACCCTGGCGGGTGTTTATCGATACAAGTATGGCGAAACCCAATTGGAGTTTGCCTGGGATGGGCGCGATCATTCAGAAAAATATAAAGACGATTGGACGCAAGTCTTTCAGCAATGGACAAGTGAATTTTGCAAACACGAGTTATTCATTCAAGCTGTGTTGGATTTAACTGTGTTTTTGCCCGATAACCGAAAAGCCGACCTATCTGAAAACCGAATGAATTATTTTATTCTGAAACATTTTGAGGTTAAGATTCATAAAAGTCGGGGCATTGTGCAGATGAAAGTTGCTTAAAAAGCCATAAACCGTAGCGGGCGCGGAGTTTCGTAAAGAAAAAATAACCATTAAGGTAGTTAAGGGATTAAGAGTATTAAGGACTCTATTTGTGGATTTATTTATCTAAAAAAGACCTGAGTTAATTAAACCCAGTTGATGAATACTGTAATCTATTCAGGCATTTCGCTGCGGGCTTTGCGTCAAAAAAAATAAACCATTGTCTACATTTTTTGTGATTCAAGAATGAATTGCTAATTTATCCGAGCTTTAATCTTAACCACCCTATGAAACGGTCTCTATTCTACTTCATTTCAGTAATTTCTGTTGTTTTAATTCTAGTCTGGGCCTATTTCTGGACGGACGTGCTTTTCCTGTTTCTGATCGTTGGGCCACTTATCATTATGGGTGTTCAGGATGTACTGCAAGACAAACAGTCTATCCGCAAAAACTTTCCGGTGTTGGGTCGGTTGCGGTATGTGTTCGAGGATTTACGACCCAAGATTCAACAGTATTTTGTAGAGAGCGATACCGATGGCGCGCCTATCAATCGCAATGAGCGCTCGGTTATTTATCAACGGGCTAAAAAACAAACAGACACCGTTCCCTTTGGAACACAAATGAATGTGTATGCCGAGGGTTACGAATGGATAACGCATTCTATTTTACCTAAGGATTTTCATAAGATGGATCATAACCCACGTGTGCACGTGGGTGGAAAAGATTGTAAGCAGCCGTATAGCATGAGTGTGCTTAACGTGAGTGCCATGAGTTTTGGTTCGTTAAGTAAAAATGCCGTGCTGGCATTAAATGGGGGTGCTAAAATGGGTGGCTTTGCACACAATACTGGCGAAGGTGGGCTGAGTCCATATCATCTTGAACCGGGGGGCGATATTGTTTGGCAGATTGGAACCGGATACTTTGGCGCACGAACGAAGGATGGCAATTTTTCGGACGATGCCTTTCAAGCCAACGCCACTAAGCCAAACGTAAAAATGATTGAGATAAAACTCAGTCAGGGAGCCAAGCCTGGGCATGGCGGAATTTTGCCCGGCAAAAAAAATACACCTGAGATTGCCGCGATCCGATTAGTTGAACCCGGCACTACAGTGTTCTCACCACCGTTTCATAGTGCATTTGGTACACCTACCGAATTAATTTTATTTGTAAAACGCTTGCGCGAATTATCAGGCGACAAACCTGTTGGGTTTAAATTATGTGTTGGCCGCAAGGCGGAGTTTCTTTCCATCTGCAAAGCCATGGTACAGTTAAACACGTATCCGGATTTTATTACGGTTGATGGTGGTGAAGGCGGCACGGGTGCTGCGCCACCCGAATTTACCAACTCGGTAGGTATGCCGTTGCTCGATGCCCTTGCGTTTGTCGATGATGCGTTGCGCGGCTTTGGCATTCGCAACGAAATGAAGTTGATCGCCTCGGGGCATATTCTTTCGGGCTTTCACATGGTGCGAGCCATGGCCTTAGGTGCTGATGTGTGCAATAGTGCACGCGCGATGATGATGGCGTTAGGATGCATTCAGGCGTTGGAGTGTAATAAGAACACGTGCCCTACCGGAGTGGCAACACAAGATCCTTATTTTATGAAGGGCCTTGTTGTTGAAGATAAAACTTCGCGCGTGGCTAACTATCATAAAAATACTGTAGAGAGTTTTGTTGAATTGATTGGAGCCGGAGGCATTGATCATCCCGACCAAATAAACCGCACGCACGTGTATAGGCGCGTGTTTATGAATATGGTTAAAACCTACGAAGAGATTTACCCACCTATACCCGATGGTTGTTTGCTGGATGGTGGCGATACGCCATTCGATTATGAACAATATATGAAACGCGCTTCCGCAGAAAGTTTTGAAGTGAAATTATAATACCTGTATCCATGGCACAAAAATCCGTTGTCATAAAAAAGTTACTCCACCGCGACAATCATTGTTTAGGAATATACTTTGGTTGGGATCCTGAAATGATCACGGAAGTAAAAAAAATACCTGAAATAAAATTCAGCAACACAAATAAATGCTGGTATGTGCCGGATGAACAAGAGGCACTTTCAAAAATTATTGAAGCGCTGCGGGGTAAAGTGTATGTCGATTACACTGCATTAAAAATTAATGAAATAGTAGCACCCCCGCCCCCGGTTGAACAAAAAAAAGAGTCTATTGAATCACTTTCTCAAGATCAGGTGCAAGCGTTGCGCATGATTGAGCAAAAGTTAAAGCTGCGTGGCTATAGCGAAAACACGCTGCGCACGTATCTTCAAAAATTTAAAGAGTTTTTACTTTTCTATAAGGATACGCATCCGGTCGATCTTTCTGAAACTGATATTCGCAATTATCTTCTTTACCTGATTGAGCAGCGCAAGCTTAGCAAGAGCACCCAGAATCAGGCGATCAACGCAATTAAATTCTTTTATGAACAGGTGTTGAGGCAAGAACGTAAGGTTTATTACCTCGAGCGGCCCATGAAAGAAAAACGACTGCCTGAAGTTTTAAGTCAGGAAGAAGTGATGAGCATTTTCGAAGCGCTCGATAACCTAAAGCATAAAACTATGCTAATGTTGATTTACTCAGCAGGGTTAAGGCGCAGCGAAATGTTGAACCTGCGCATTGGTGATGTTGATTTTAATAGATATATTGTTTTTATACGTGGCGGTAAAGGACATAAGGATAGGCAGAGTGTGCTTTCGCAAAACCTGATTCCCCTGTTGCAACAATATCTCACCGAGTTTGCACCAGGCTTTTGGTTATTTGAGGGGCCAAAGGGCGAGCGTTACAGTGCGAGTAGCTTACAACAGATTTTAAAACGAGCCAGTAAAAAGGCGGGGGTTAAAAAAATTGTACGCCTACATATGTTACGCCATTCTTTTGCTACCCATTTACTTGAATCAGGAACCTCAACCCGTTATATTCAGGTATTATTGGGCCACGACTCGCCAAAAACTACAGAGATATATGCGCAGGTTAGTCGGTTTGCGTTAGATAAAATTCAGAGTCCGTTAGATCAGATGATTATTAAAAAGAAAGTTGATGGTGGAAAGAGTGAATAAATGTCACAAAAAATATATCACCAATTTTCAAGCATTTTATTTCTTTTTGGTGATATTTAGGGGTTTTTCCCCGCCAATGACATAACTGATATATCAACAATTACAGAAACACCAACGTTATGTGTAACCTTATGACGACACTACGAACCATAATGACCATACTGACAGTTGGTGCAACTTCTCAACTCTTCGGACAAATTGTTGGAAAGGATACGACTTTTATTTTCAAGGACACGGTAGACGGAGAACTTCAAACAATTTTTATTGACAACAGTAAGGAAAGCAAATTTTACGACCACATATCACACTTCAATTTCCAGCATTTCGACAATGACAGTTATAAATATTCGACAGACTACTTCAAGGAACAAAAAATCACTTTAACAAAAGCTAAACCAGTAATTCCTTGGACAAATTGGGTGACATTAAAACAATACATGGGACAGTATTACGCATATCACCCTTGCGACTTCTTGTTCCATTTTCGACAATCAATAAATGACACGACATTTATTGACTGGACTGGTGAAGGACCAGTTGCAAATAAAATCATTGAGCAGAAAAAAATAGATAACAAGACTTATGAGTTTAAACTGACGGGTATTTACGACCTAGACAGAAAAGTAATTGTTCATATAATTGACCTTAAAAAAGGAATTGCGGTTTTTGAACAGACAACAAACGAAACAGACAAAAAATATTACTTAATGATTGCTGCTGACAAAATAAAAAGTGTTCCAATCATTGTAAACCATTGTCCGACACAGAAACAAACAGAACTCCAATTTGATAAAACGGATTTTAAAGCACTATTGACAACCAAATGAGAAGAAAGGCTACACATAACAGCACCTACAATAAATTGGCGGTTCAGTACTCCGCAGACACATTTGTGGTTAATCAAACATTGGTTCTCCGCATCAACATTTGTGGTAAAAATCGCCAACTTCTTGTAGCTGCAAACCGTTAGCACCAATAGTAAAACGACATCAACGACAAGACAATGAGTTACGATTTATACTTTTATAAGAGAAAAAATTCAGACTTGACTGAAAGCAAAATTGCTGAATACTTGACAAGTAATTTAACTTCGACAAGTGAAAGTGATACACAGTGGTTTTTTGAAAATGAAGATACTGAAACATATTTTTCATTTGACCAAAACGAACCCGAAACTGACGAAGAAAGTATTGAATGGTTTGAGAGCTTTGATGACTTTGACAATACCCATTTTACTTTCAATCTAAACTTTTTAAGAGCTGACTTTTTCGGACAGTTTGCATTTGAGTTTGTTGACAAATTTATAAAAGACCTTGACTTATTTGTTTTAAATCCTCAATCTACAACCGACCCAAACAATCCATTAAAGCCAAAGGATATGGAGCTTTATGAAAATTGGTCAGAAACAAATACAAGAAATTCAGCAAACTTTTTTAAAGAATATGAACTTGAATTTTATTCATTAGAGAAATCAAATGATTTTTACAACTACAATCATAATAAATTAAAGTTGCAAGAAAACTTAGGCGGCAATTATTATGTTCCAAAGCTTTATCTCTTCAAAAGAAAAGCAGACGGACAAATAATTACACTTTGTACTTGGACAGAACACATACCGAATGTTTTTCCACCTGCTGACTATTTCCTATTGACAAAAAAGTATAAAAAACTGTTTAGAGCAGTTGAAGAAGTTGGACTTATAAGTTCAGAAACATTTAAGGAAAGATTTGGAAGTTTTCTTGACAACTTTGATTTTAAAAATTGTAAAATCATTCACCCCGACAAAGCAGAGAAGGCAAAGGACATATTTAACTCGACAAAAATCGAACATAAACTTGCTGACTTTGCCGAAAGAATTCAAATCGACAAACTAGTAAACGTGCAACCGAATGAATAGAACTACTGGTGCTAACAGCACCTACAAGAAATTGGCGGTTCAGTGGTTAAATGAAGCTTTGTGCTTCGTATCAAGGTTTGTGGCGGCAGACAGTTTTGTGCTTCCCTGCCTGCTTGAGGCAGTCAGGCAGGGAAATCGCCAACTTCTTGTAGCTGCAAAACGTTGGCGGTCATTACATAAGACATGAGAAAAAGATTAGACATTTCTATAAAGAATCCGTGTCAAGAGAATTGGGCAGCTTTTGACAAGCAAGGAGATTTTGGACTTTGCAGAAAATGCGAATTTTCAATTGTAGATTTTACAAATAAAAGTGGCGGAGAAATTGAAGAATATCTCTCAAAGAATCGGGGAAAAGTTTGTGGACTTTTAAGGCAAGACCAACTATATTCTTTTTCACAAAATGAATATTCCATTTTTAGAAAAATTACACTTGCAACCTTAGGACTACTTACTATTACAACAATATCCCAAGCCTTGCCAACCAAAATAGAAATTAAACCATCCATTGAAATAGCAGTTGGACGAAATAATCAACAGGACATTTTAATAAGAAATATATTAACAGTAGAAAAGTTTAGATTCTTTGGAACAGTTATTTCACAAGGTGACAGTTCTGAAATTCCAGGTGTGAATATTCTAGTTAAAGGAACACAAAATGGAGTGACAACGGATATTAAAGGAAAATTCGAAATTTATATAACAGGAGAAATTGGAGATAAAGTAAAATTAGAAATTAGTTTTATTGGCTTCAAAACGATTGAAAAGCAAATTTCATTGACAGCGGACCATTTTGATTTAGGAAAATTTGTATTAGTACCAGACGTTATTTTCTTAGGAGAAATAAGAATTCCTTGGTGGAAAAGACTTTGGTGGAGAATTAAAGGTGTCGCTTGACAGAGATGAAATGTAACGACCGCCAACAAAATGTTTATGCCAGCTTGGGGTTCAGTGTTGCTATCGAGTTTTGTTTTCTTAAATTCGTTTAGCAACGGTGGACAGTGACTCGCTTCGAAAACCCAAGCCGTCACAAACACAAACGTTGTGGCCAATGCGGTTTGACAGTGAAGTTCCAATCCTAAAAACAAAAATATTTTAATATCATTGCGGACTATATTAATATGAATTTGAAACCAAAATTACTCATCCTCGCCTTGT
>Ga0163148_10001419_pt1 | contig 31071 bp, 22 predicted proteins | sample OliLakLV19MP7P2_FD_148606 | JGI IMG/M metagenome (GOLD analysis project Ga0163148, IMG submission 148606) | Freshwater microbial mat bacterial communities from Lake Vanda, McMurdo Dry Valleys, Antarctica- Oligotrophic Lake LV.19.MP7.P2 | ecosystem: Environmental > Aquatic > Freshwater > Lake >... | reverse complement strand
GAAACACGTCGCCGACGCGATCAAAGAGTGAATCGAATTGAGGTTGCCAGGAACGTACGATACGAGCATCCATGCCATAAACTCCATCCCGGCCCGAATGTGGGCCGACAATGAGTTATCGGCTAAATGGGAGGATGCGCTACTGTAGTACTAGAAGGTGTGTCTTTCCACACTGTCCGCTCGCGGCGGCCTTCGGGGGCCGTTGGACCGGCGTTCGTCGGCGGCAAACTCACTTTATAATGAGAAACGGGCCTTTTGATTCGAATAGACAACTATTCGGAGTGAGCAACTACGCCGGCGCGCCCCGGTTTAGATGCGAAATTGGGGCGGTCGCCCCTGGATCCAGGGCAATCGCATGTGCCCCGATTTACGAGCCGCGAGCGTCAGCGACCGGAGTAGTTCTGCGGGAATCGGTCGCAGTGCTGCTGAAATCGGGTCGCTTACGCTCGCCGCTCGTTACATGCGTTTGCCCTGCCCCTGCATCGTTCCGTGGCTAACATCCATATATATAAAAGCGGAGTAATACCTATGCAGCAGTATCGCAGCGGTCCGAAGTTTCTCATGACTCGAATGCGTTTTGCCGCCACGCGCGCCGCCATTCGGCCCTTAGTGAATTGGACGCGACTCTCGGCCCCGAAGACGGGCTACAGCGTGATTATCGGCTGTAGCGTCGACCTTCGGCCGATTTTGTGTGCCAACCTTCAGATGCTGGTTCGGCAAAGGCGCCCAAATCTCGACCGCGTGATGTGCGTCTTCAACTGCACGCCCGACGAGGCGGCGCGGCTCGGAATCGAAGCGCCACTGCGCGAGCGGTTCGGCAACGACCTGCCCCTGCAATTTGTCTATTACACGCCGCTGCAGGATCGCATCATAGGAGCGTTCAATTGGGGCTGGACCTATTCCTGGATGAACTGGTCGCTGGCGCTGGCCGAGTGCCCAACCCAATATGCACTGATACACGACCTTGATGCCATGCTCGTGCGGCCGACGTTGCTGGAAGAACGGTTTGTTGCCACCCGTGATGCAGGCGTGCAATTCTGCGGCACCAGTCACTACCATTGCAACGGGCTTGTTCCCGCCGATGAACTTCTGACCACGTTTGAAATGGTCGTGGATGTACCGTTTTTGCGGGAAAGATTTCGACCGATCGACCTTTTCAATCTTCCGACGACTTTCAAAGGCCGGCGCGTCGAGTTTGATACGCTCCTGTGGGCGCAGACCGTCGCCGGGAAGGGCTTGAAGCTGCCGATCGACGTGCGCGACATGGTTCACCCCAGCCAGATGATCTGCCAATTCGTTGCCGTGCGCGGGCGGGCCGCGTACACGCCACCGGCGAACAACAATGTGCTCATGATCCCCTATTTCATGGAACTGGGCGGAGACGCGCGCGTGCTTGTGGAGCATCAGCAAGCGCTGGACGAAAGTCATGGTGCATCGGTCCGCTGCTTCGGTCGTTCGCTCGATTTCAGCAATTTTTCTCGGCAGCATGCCCAATGGCTGACCGAGCAAGGCCACCGGCTCGACGCTGCCGTGCACGGTGCCGTTCGTCCGACCGTGCGGCGATACTTCGATGCGCTTCAGCGCATCGCTGCGCATCCGACGCCGCTGCGCTTGCGGGCGGCGTGATCAACGCACCCCGCGACTCGACTGCCGACTTGAACGCCCACCCACAACAAAAGCCCCGGGCAGTCGTGCCCGGGGCTTGTAACTTGCTAAATTGCAGTTGTTTACGATCACGCTTCGACGGCGCCGGCGCTCCACGCGCCGGTGGCGGGGCGATACTTGCCGTAGAAGTCGGTGAACACGCCGCCATACAGGCGCCCAGCGTTCGCTGCCGCGCTGCTGGCCGACGGAGCATAGTTTCCCCCGACTGAAACATCCGAGAACACGTCGGTTCCCACCTGCGGCAGGGCGTTCCACTCCGCCGCCGTGCGGTAGCCGGCCGAATTCGACCAACTGCTCCACACGTAGTTCATGCCACCTTCGGCGTACCCCAACGGGTCGCCCACAGACCAGACATTGTTCGTGATGACCCGGAAGCTCGACAAATCCGAGCTGCTCACGAAGACGGCAGCGGTTTCAAAGGCGCCGGGCTGAAGGTTTGGCGCCGAGTAAAGGTTATTCACGAGGTTGATGCCGTTCACGCTTCCGCCGACATCGAGGAATTTCCCCTTAATGCTCTGATTGATGCCGGTGTTGTTGATGAACGAAACATTGGTGACGCCGCGGTTGTACTGGCTGTTGTAGCCCTCAACGGCATAGGAGTTGTAGCCGTGCGTGGTCGAAACGTTGTTTCGCCACATCACGTTTGATGCACCATGCAGCGTGAACGTGGGGGCGTTGAACACGTTGTTTTCCAGCACCGCGTTGCTGAAGCGAGAGTTGTAGAACACCATGCCGTCGGCGTCGCCCAGCGGCCCGATGCGTACGGGGCCGTTGTTCAGCTTGTTGTTGGACAGGTAAGCATAGCTGCCCCACTGAATGCTGATGGTGTTCTTTGACGTATCCAGCCGATCGCCGGCGCTCACGCGGCTGCGATTGGTAAAGTCGTTCCCGTGCAGCAGGATGCGCGACGCATCACGGCTGACGCGGAAGATCGCCTCGCGGGTGCTGTTGGCGACACGGTTGCCAAGCAGCACGATGTCCTTGCCCTCCACCCAGGCGAAGTAGCTGCGGAGGCCAACGTCAGAAGGGGCCGAAGAATCCTGTATTAGTACGCCCGTCGGGCTGAGGTTGCTGTTGACGGCGTTGCCGACATTCAAAAACTCCACGCCGCGAATGGTGATGTTATGACCCGACAGCCGAAAGGCTTCAGGAATTTCGTTCTTTTCCGTGTCGGTGAAGCGCGAGGTGAACGACAGGTCGCTCACGGCAACGTTGGAACTGTTGATAAAGAACACCGCGCGGTCGACGCGATCGCCATCCCACTTCAGCGTGGGCAGGCTGCCGGTGCCGTAAGCGCCGATCGCCACATTATCGCCGGTAACCGACCAGGTGTCAGAAACGCTGAATGTATCGCCACGGCGGAACAGGATCCGGGTGTTGTCAGACGAGCCAGCGAGTGAACGGGCTTTCCCAAAAGTCTTAACGGGGCTCGATTGCGTGCCGCCGGCACCGTCGCTGCCGGCAGAACTGACGTAAATCGTTCGGCGGTTGTCGGTGCCGACGTTGATCTGCTGCGTTGAGTTGTCGGTCTTACCGCCTTCGTTGATGACCCGGAGGGTAATCGTGTAGCTGCCCGGGGTGTCGTAAACGTGGGCGGCGTTGAAGCCGACAAGCTTGTTGTACTTACTGCTGGGGTCGCCGAAATCCCACTCGTAGCGTGCGGAGACGGGTGTTCCGCCATTGAGCGTGGAACTGAGGGCGTGAACGTGGACGGCGTTGCCTTCGGTGATACTGGTCACCTGCGCGCTGATAACGGCATTGGGTGTGCCGGTTCCGGGTAGCTGGCCGATCGGTTCCCCGCCGCCACTGCCACTGGTGCCACCACCGGTGCTTCCGCCGGTGCCGGAGATCAGACCTTCGACAGTGGTGTATTTATTGGTGCCGTCTCCGCCGTCGTATTTATCGGTGCCTGCGCCGCCGTCGATGGTGTCGTTGCCGGCTTCGCCGTAGAGGGTGTCGTTACCGTTGCGGCCGCTGAGCGAGTCATTCCCGCCGCCGCCGTAGATCACATCATTCCCACCGCCGGCCCACACGGTATCGTAACCGCTGCCGGCGCGAATCGTGGCCGGGGTGGTAAGCGCCGAGGTGACGGCAAGGTAGTCGGCCTTATCGCCGCCGCGCACGACGATCGACTGTACCGCGCTCCTGGTGAACGTTTTCTGGCTGCCGTTGAACTTGGCAACGATGGAGCTGCTGCTGCTAAGCTCGACCTGCAGCTTGTTGGTTTGGGTGGTGTCGCCGGTCACAGTCAACACGCCACTGACCAGCGCCGCCGAGGCGAGCATCTGGCGATTCTCGAGTTGTTCAAAAGAGGGTCGCGCCGACGCAAGCTTCGTAAGCGATTTTCCAGTGAACCCGATTCCCGCCCCGCGTTGATTGTGTCGTGCCATTACGAGATCCTCTGATGCAAAGATCAAAAAAAGCCTTATAGAGATATCAGCGAGAACAACCTTGAATGAGACGATTCCAGACAAGCTCGCCGAGCGATGAGGAGATGTATGTATGGGTATCCGGGAAGGGGATCAACCCAAAACATCGTAAAAAAATAAAAAAACTTAGGGCGATAATATAGGTCTGAAACGCGTTTTGAGGCCGGAAAATGGGCAAAAAATTCGTCGTTATAACGATAAACGGCGCAGGGACGATCGACCGAAAGTCGTTAAAACATCTATTTTGCTCAAGAAAGTTGCCATAACGCCCTTGGCGTGGGATAACCCATCGACCGATAAAATAATTTCAACATTGGAGGCAATGATGGTTGACATGCGCATCAGCTACGAAGGCGGGCTTCGCTGCTCCGCCGTGCACGGCCCCAGCGGCAGCACCATTCTCACCGACGCCCCGAAAGATAATCACGGAAAAGGGGAGGCGTTTTCCCCCACTGATTTGGTGGGAGCCGCTTTGGGCTCGTGCATGCTCACCACCATGGCGATCGTCGCAGAACGCAAAGGAATCGACCTGCGCGGCGCGACCGTGAAAGTGGTGAAGGAGATGGTGGCCGACCCGACGCGCCGAATCGGCCGCCTGACGGTCGAATTCGACCTCCCAGCCGGCCTCACCGCCGAACAGCAGCAAATGCTAGAAAACGCCGCCAACAGTTGCCCGGTTCACAAATCCCTGGCGGCGAACATGGAATTGCCGGTGGTGTTTGCTTGGAAGTAGGATCGCGGCCACCCAACTGCGGCCACCCAACTATTGTGTACAGCGTCGATGCTCCAGCTTACGGTGCCGGCGGAGCGTCGATCAGATCAAGAATGCGATCGCGATCGATTCTTCCTGAACGAAGACGCGGTGTCGCGAATACCGGCGCATGGGGCGCCGCCACCGCATTGGCCGCGCGTTGCGGCATTGCTGGGAGCGATTTGCCGAACTGGCTGGCAAGAATTGTGAAGTCGTCCAAATCGACACCGGCCAGCCCGTCGAAGTTCCCAAATTCGTAAGTTCGAAGCGACGATGAGCCAAACGCGGACGCCAGGCGGGTGAAATCAAACACGTTCACGAATCGGTCGCGGTTGGCGTCGCCGGCGAGCAGGAAGAAATCATAGTAGCTTGGTGCCAATTGCACGTTGTCGAATGCGTCTCGAACCGTGCCGCCGGGGAGGGTAAGTCGGTAATTGCCGTCTGCCGTAATCGGGGGAGCAATTCCATTAAACTCTAGCCGCGCGACATTGAACTGCGGTTGGCCCGCCAATAAAATTTGATACTGATCTGGCGCTAGCGTCTGGCCTGTTGTCAGGTTTTCCACGATTTCCGCTCGCATGGGAAACGTCGTCGTGATGTCCTCGCTAAAAACAATCTCCACCGCAGCTTTCTGTGAAAGCCGAAGCCTGTTGCTCAATGGAGTCGGCGGGGTGGTATCGTCGGACGAAACTCTCCATAGTTCGCGATTCACGAAAAAGTACAAATATCCGTTCAATGCTGAAAAGTTGGTTTTTTGGATCGTGTATCGAAACGAAATCACGGAACTATTGCTCGTTACCGATTGCAACACTGTGTGGTGGGCCGTGCCATCGCTGCGGCCAATGCCGTGGAGTGAAGTGCCAAACAGCATCGTCTCTCCGACCTGCGCGAACGGACCGGGTGAGATGCCGCTTAAGCCCTCCTTAATTTCACGCAGCAGAACGGTGCCGTCGGAAGTGCCGTTGGAAGTCCAAAGCTCTGGCCCGGTCACGCCATCGTTGGCGCCGAACATCAGTTTGTCAGCCCTTACCTCTTGCCCAGGCAGGTAAAGCCCACTGTCGGCGGGGCCGGGGCGAATGTCACGCACGAGGCCGGTTCCTTCGACGGTACCGTCGCTCTTCCACAACTCGTGTCCGGTGCTCGGCGTCGCGCCGATGAAAAACAAATCGGAACCGACGACGGTGAAGCTCGCTGGGCGATCGGTGGACTCGTACTCAAACGGGCCGATCGTCGCCAGCGCTTGCGTGCCTCCGGCGGTTCCGTCGCTAACATAAAGCTTTGCCGATGAATCCGTAAAATCAAGGACTTTGAATACAACCTTCTCGCCCAAGGCGGTCAATTGTAGGCGAAAATCGATATATGAAGTGCCCGGAGGGCGCACGTCGTGTAGCGTGGCCAACGGCTCTGTTCCAGCCTCGGTCAGGTCGGACTTCCAAAGTATAATTTCGTCTTGCCCCAGTCCAAGAAAAAAAACGCCTTCGCCAACCCCGACAAATTCCACAGGCTCCGACCCGTCCGGGCCGGGAAAGCAATCTTTCAGAAGCCGGGTTCCTTCGGACGTGCCGTCGGTTACCCAAGGCTCCGAACCATGAATGCCGTCGTTAGCGTTGAAAAAAACCCGATCATTGATGGCTGTCAATAAGAGCGGCGGGGCGATAAAATTGGGGTTCGAAGAGAAATCGGCAATGAGTTTCGTTCCCTCGGCGGTGCCGTCGCTGACCCACAATGCGAGGCCATGAATCCCGTCATCGGCGCGGAACACCACTTTCGAACCAAGCGGCGTTATTTCCTTGGGATGCCCGCTGGCAGGACCGGGGTTGATGTCGGCCACGCGGACAGTACCGGCGGCGGTGCCGTCGGATTTCCACAGCTCTGTGCCGGAATTAACATCGCCGCCACGAAAGAACAGTAGATTCCCCGCCGCCACCGGTTCTTCCAGCGTAAAACCGGTGGGAAACGACGCGACCATCTCGTGCAAATTTCCCGTAAACTGCGCCGCCGACGTGAGATGCCGCCTTGGTTCAAGTGCCTCTAGCCGGCCGCACACGGGTCGATTTCTTTGCTGTGACATGTTCGACACCTCTTCTTGAAGCAAACCGTCTGATTGTATCGGTTGTCCAACGTCGAAATTGTCGGTTTGCCAATGGGCCGTGAGGGACTTGAACCCCCGACATCCGCCTTGTAAGGGCGGCGCTCTAGCCAACTGAGCTAACGGCCCGAGTTTTCGGCGTTATCGCGACGGAGTTCCTCGCGTCGCACTTTCGCCGCGCAAGATGATACGCTAATTTCACGTCAATGAGAATCGCCCGCTTTTCTTCCAACGGACAAATTCATCTCGGCCAGCTCATCGACGACCAATCCGCCCGGCGCATTGATGGCGATTTATTTGGCAAATTCATCGTCACCGACCAGATACTAAAAGTCGACAAGCTGCTCGCCCCCCTCGTGCCCGCCGACATTCTTTGCATCGGCCTCAACTACCGCGAGCACGCCGCCGAGTCGGGGAGCGCGGTGCCGGTCAACCCGATGCTATTTATCAAAGCCAGCAACACGCTGGCCAACCCCGGCGACGGCATACCCATTCCCAAACTCAGCACGCAGATTGATTACGAAGCGGAGTTGGCCGTTGTGATCGGCAAGACGGCCAAAAATGTGACCCAAGAACGCGCGCTCGACTACGTCCTGGGCTACACCTGCGCCAACGACGTTTCCGCCCGCGACTGGCAACGCGAAAAAGATCTCGGCGGGGGGCAGTTTGCCCGCGGCAAATCGTTCGACGGCTTTTGCCCGCTCGGCCCGTGGATCGTCACGAAGGATGAAATCCCCGACCCCAACGCGTTGCGCATCAAGTGCATCCTCAACGGCAAAGTCATGCAGGATCACACCACCGGCGACATGATCTTCAATGTGCCGCAGCTTATCGCCTCGCTCAGCAGCACGATGACGTTGCGCCCCGGCGCGATCATCCTCACCGGCACGCCGCAGGGCGTGGGCTTTGCCCGCACGCCGCCGGTATGGCTGAAAGCTGGGGATAGCGTTTCAGTGGAACTGGAAAAGATTGGCACGCTGACCAATCCGGTGGTGGCCGAAGGGTGACACCGGCCTTCCTGTGAATCAAAGAAAGAAAATGAATCAAGGAAAACCGCCGCCACCCCGTAACGGGCGGCGGCGGCTTTTTTTAACAAAATCCGAATCGTAACGTCGAACCAAGTTAAGCTCGACGACGACGCAGCAGGCCGAGGCCGGCAGCGCCGATGAGGCCGAGTGATGTGGGTTCTGGGATCACCACGTTGAGGGAGGCACTGGTAAGAGTGCCGACGTCTGCGACAGCGTTATCGGAGATCCTCAGCGTCCAAGTGCCAGCCGATGCAACACCGCCGAATACAGTGTTAAGCACCACCGGCGTGTTGGGGTCGGTGGCCAACGCAGCACGGCTGCTTGCCTGGTAGTCGCCGCTGGGAACGTTGGCCGTACCGTTCAGTGCAGTAGCCAACGACCCACCGCTGTCGATGAATCGATAGTTGCCCCCAAAGTTGGAGCTGTCGCCGAAGGTGCTGGTGGGAGTGTCATCCTCTGGCCGGCGCATGATGTCGGCCACCGCACCGCCCGGGGCGGTCAGCGTGGCGATGAGGTCGCCGGCCCAAGTGTGGGTGAGGCCCGTCATCGTCAGATCGACGCTGGCAACCGAACCCGAATCAACCACGTTGAACGTGACGACGAGCGGCGTCAATGGCAAATTATCCGGGATCGAGCCGCCCGCCGAAGTAACCGATTCGGCGCTAGCCGCCGATGCAATCAAACCCATGGCGGCCATACCGACGGCGCCATACAAAGAAATACGTTTCCGAGACATGATGCTTCTCTCCCCGCGGGAGCTATGCCCGCGAAAAAACCGATGTGAACTGTTCCGGCTAATCGCCCGCCGGACAGGCATTCAAGAGCGATAAATTGCTTCCACGACCGATGTGAAACCCGCATGATTCAAATTGCAGCCCGATTCGAGACCCGATTCAAGATATGAATCACACAGCACTCGCCAAAGTAATCATGCCGGGTTGGTGCGTCAAGGAAAAACCGCCAAATTCCAAGCCACATCCAAACAATTTCTTCAAAACATAGCGGGAGGTGCGAAAACAGTTGCGAATTCGCCCCCCCGGGTGCCCCGTGGTGCCCGGGTGCCACTACTTGACTCTCAGGTCAAGTCGTGCGCGGAAGGCGCGGATTGCGATTAATGCGATGCAACCCCGTACGTCTTAGCCTGACAGCCAAGATCGTGGCACCCCGAGCATCATTGTGAACCCCCAGCCAGCCAGTATCATTCCGCCCTTCATAAACCCCGTCGGAAGCGTTTTACCGACGGTTGTCCGGCGTTTGCACACATCTCTGGCTGAGGAGTCTTATCGTGGCGGGTCAACTTCGCATCGGTTTTATCGGTTCGGGCGCTATTGCGCGTACCTACTTAAAATACATGAAGAAGCTCGAAGGCCTGCAGGTCGTCGCCGCTGCCGACCCGGCCGCCGCAAGCCTCAAGCTTTTTGAGGCCGATTCGCCCGGCGTGGCCACCTTCACCGACTACAACAAGATGCTCAAAGAGACCAAAGACCTCGACTTGGTCTGCGTCTGCTCCCCCAATGGCGCTCATAGCGATAACACCCTGGCCGCGTTGCGCGCCGGCTGTAATGTGATTGTTGAAAAGCCCATGGCCATGAACGCCGGCGAATGTCAGAAGATGATTGACACCGCCAAAAAGGCCAAAAAAGAACTCATCGTCGGCTTCCAATTCCGCTTCGATCCGCGTACCGAGTTCATCCGCAAACAGATCGCCGACGGGCACTTCGGGAAAATTCTTTACGTCCGCTGCCAGGCCCTGCGCCGGCGCGGCATTCCCAACTGGGGCGTGTTCGGCCGCAAAGAACTGCAAGGCGGCGGGCCGATGATTGATATCGGCGTGCATGTGATGGAAATGGCCCACTACGCCATCGGCTCCCCCAAACCCGTCACCGCCACCGGCAACGTGTGGACGTACCACGGCAACAAAAAAAGCGATGTCGTCAGCATGTGGCCCAATTGGGATCACAAGACTTACACGGTTGAAGACTTGGCCGTTGGCATGATTCGCTTCGAAGGCGGCGCCATGCTCAACATCGAAGCGAGTTTTGTATCGCACATTGAAAAAGACGTTTGGACCTTCAGCGTCATGGGCGAGAAGGGTGGCGCAAGCTGGGATCCGACCATGATCTGCATCGACCACAACGGCTACATGGTCAACATGACCCCCGGCTGGCTCCCCAGCGGCGGGTGGGATGTGATCTGGGAACACAAAATCAAACACTTTGTGGAAGTGGTAAGAGACGGCAAACCCAACCGCGCCCCCGGCGAACACGGCCTGATGGTCCAGAAAATGCTGGACGGCGTATACGCCAGCGCGCTGGCGCAGAAAGAAGTGCGAGTCTGATCTCCGGCCGCTTGCGGCTTCACGGTTTTTTTGTCATCCCGAACAATACACCAAGGTCACGGGGGTGAATGGAACGGAGTGACCGCAAGTTGGCCATCACGAGTGATTCGCAGCGTGATCGAGCCGGCGCGGTTCGTGCGGTAGAGCGGCCGGCCGGTGGTCATGGGTTCGAAGTCAAGCTGTTTACCGCTGAGGGTGCGATCGTTGCTGCTGAGGATGATCGCCGGATCGACGGCGGCGAGGAACGCGCGGGTGGTCGTCTCACTGCTGCCGTGGTGCGGGGCGATCAGTACGTCGGCCTTGAGTTGCCGCGGCGATTCGAGGAGCAATTCCTGCGCGGCCGATTGAATGTCGGCGGGGAAGAGAACGGTTCGACCGGCGTAGGTGAGGCGCAGAACCAGGCCGCTGTCGTTGCTCGAAAGGTCACTTTCGCGCGGCGGCCAGAGGACGTCAATCGTCGCGCCGCCGCCGAGGTTGATGCGGTTGCCGGGGATCAGTTCGAGCACGGTGCGATCGGTCGAATCGAGAAATTTCAACAGCCCCTCCGCCGGCGGGTTGGATTGCGCGTGGCGGGCGAAATGTGCGCTGGTGACAACTTCATCGACCCCATACGCCTCCACCACCTCGGCGGCGGCACTGATGTGATCGAAGTCGCCGTGGCTGAGGATCACTCGTCCCACGCTCCACCGACCCATATGCCGCACGAACGGCGCGATGCACTTGCGAAGCGGATCGCGCAGCGTGCCGGAGCCGCAATCAATCAGAACAAGTTGTCCACGGGGTGGGGCGATCACGGCACATTGGCCCGCGCCCACGGCCAGCAGTGTCACGGTCAACTCATCAGGCTTCGGCGCGGCGGCATCGACGGCGCGAAAGCCGAAAACAAACGGCGCAACCAGCACCCCCACGCCGGCGGCTGTACAACCGGCTTTAATAGCGCGTCGCGCAATCGCGTTTGTGAATGGAATTAATGGAATCACAATGATCACATAAAACGAAACAACCAGCCACAACGGCGGTGCGGGAAGCGGAACGTCGGAATAGGGCAAACGGGCGAGGAGGTTGACGATGTCGCGCATGGCTTCCATCGGCAGCGTGGCCAGCGTCGCCCACGCCGGCGCTGCGAACGGGAACAAAAGCGTCAGAAGCACCTTCAGGAATCCACCGACGAGCGCGACGAATACAAAGGGAGCGAGCGCGATGCTGCCCGGAATCGCCCAGGGATTCAGTTGCTCGAAATGAAATGCAATCAGCGGCAACGAAACCACCCACGCCACAATGGCCGCAGCGAAAATCGTGCGAACGGCTCGTTTGAATTGGTCGCGCGCCTGCTGCCTCGCCGAAAGCTTGTGGAAGCTTTTGAGCACTTCAAGGTCCGGGTCGTCGCGCCAGATGAATCGTGCCACCGGCTCGGTGAAAAGAATCAACCCGAGCACCGTGCCAAAGCTGAGCTGAAAGCCGGCGTTGAACAGATCGAGTGGATGATAGAGCAGCATGGCAATCACGCTGATCGACAGCAGTTGAATCGAATCGATGCTGCGCCGCGACAGAATACCGATCGAGAAGATCACACACAGCAGCACCGAGCGTACGACCGGCGGCGAGGGAAGGGCCACGATGCCGTAGAGGACCACGAACAGCGTTGATACCCACATGGCGGCGCGCGGCGACAGCCTGAGCAACCGGCACACGCCGAGCACCACCGCGCCGAGCACCGCCACGTGCATGCCGCTTATCGCCAGGTGGTGGCTGGTTCCGGTTCGGCGGAATTGTTCCTGCACGTCGCGTAGTTCGGGATCGTGATCGCCGAGCAACAGCGCGCCCAGCAGCGCATGATCGAGCGAGGCGCCCTGATCAAACCCCGCCGACAACAGTTGGCGCGCGCCGGTGCGGAGGCGGGTAAAAACGTTCGGCGCGGCGCGGTTGAGAATGGTGATGTTGTCGGCGTGATCGATGCCGATCGAGCAGAGCACGCGCTGCTCGCGGTAATAGTCGGCCCAGTTGAACTGCCCCGGGTTCATCGCCGGGCTGGGCCGCTGGAGCATGCCCAGCACGCGCACCGTTTGATGAATGGCGAGGCGCGGGTGAGGCTGATCGATCTGCACCAGAATTCCGCCGTTGGAATCGACCCAGCCATGCCAGGTGAGCACGCGCGTCACCCGCGCCCAGCAAACCTGCTTCGGCGGCAATGCCCGGCCGACACTGAACGGGTCGGCGAGCACGCGCGGGGCGCGGTCGATGTAGAGTTCGAGTTGCGCCAGCTTGGGTTGGTCGGCGCTGAAGTGAATGATGTGGTTGGTGGGGAAGCGGTACTTCGTCACTTGCGCGACGGCAATGCCGACGAGGAAGATTGCGGTAAGGAGGAATAGCGATGACAGGCTTGCTTGTTTACTCCAATGAAATGCAGCTAAGCCGCAAGCGGTGATCAGGAGCAGCCAGTAACCGATGTGGACGGGAGCCGTGTCATGCAGCGCGATGCCGATCATGAACGCCGCGGCAACGGGGACGGCGGGGCGACGGGCGATCTGGTCGGCGAGCCAGGAGTGCAGGGAAGTTGTTGGTTTCTCATCAGGCACTTGAAAAATCCCGCCCCTCGAGCCAACTCACCTCGATCCGCGGCTTACGCCACGGCGTAAGTCGCGGATCGAGGAACGTTGATTGCACAGCAAACGTCAATCAACCCGTGCCGTCTCGAAACGTCCAGGTCCATGCGCCGTCTTCCTGCTTCGAACTGATGTAAATGAACGCGTTTTCGTGATGCTCACGGTCCTTGATCAACTTCAGTGTGCAGCCGCTAGACCAGATCGAACAGAAGGGTGTGCTGTCGCGACTTTAGGAAATACAGGCATCGCGCGCCGATCAGCGGATGATGTTCCGCGGCCAGCCGAACTTCACCGGACGACCTGCGTTTGTGATATTTGTGCAAACCGGCATGTTCGCCGGGCGGGGGCGGTTTCTTGTAGTCGCCGCTGCTGTGGATGCGATGATCGCGGGACCGGAACCCGCGCGGATCGCCGTGGAGCCACGACCCCTTTGTGTTGAAAATAACGTGGTACCATTGCTTGCCTGGTTGTGGCATGGCCTGTGGAAGATAACGCTTTGACTTGCTGCTCTGCCAAAAAACTCTTGCGGGGCGACAGCGTCTTGGGCGTTCCGATCCGCGGCTCACGCCACGGCGTGAGTCGCGGATCGGAACGGGACGGGCCTACAACTTCGGCCTCTTCGCATGAAACTCCGTCGCCGCCTCAAACATCCGCGCCGCCCGCAGCAAGCGTTCTTCGCTGAACACCGGCCCCAGCAGTTGCAGCCCGATCGGAAGGGGGTTGCCGTCGCTGGTTGAGCCGTCGGTGAAGCCGGCGGGGATGCTGATGCCGGGGATGCCGGCGATGTTGGCGGTCACCGTGAACACGTCGCAGAGGTACATGCTTAGCGGGTCCTCGGTTTTTTCCCCGATTTTGAACGCGGGCACCGGGCTGGTGGGGCAGGCGATCACGTCGCACTGCTCGAACGCCCTATCAAAATCATTCTTGATCAGCCGGCGGATTTTTTGGGCGCGCATGTAGTACGCGTCGTAATACCCACTGGAAAGTGCGTACGTCCCCAACATGATCCGGCGCTGCACTTCCGCACCGAAGCCTTCGGCCCGGCTTTTGCTGAAGAGTTCGACGATGTTGCTCACCTTGTCGGCCGTTCGGTGTCCGAAGTGAACACCGTCGTACCTCGCGAGGTTGCTGGAGGCCTCGCTGGTCGCAATCAGGTAATACGCCGCGATGCCGTAGGCTGTGTTGGGCAGGCTGACATCCACAACGGTGGCACCCAGGGATCGATAGGTTTCGATCGCTTGTTCGACGGCCTGTCTTAACTGTAAATCAAGTCCTTCACTGAGGTTATATTCTTTGGCGATGCCGATTCGCAGGCCCGCAAGGGGTTGGTCAAGATTGGTGAGATAGTCGCCCACGGGTTCGGCGGAAGAAGTCGAATCCATTGGGTCATGGCCGGCGATGACTTGGAGTTGTAGAGCACAATCGCGAACGGTTCGGCCGAACGTCCCGATCTGGTCGAGGCTGCTGGCATAAGCGACCAGCCCGTATCGGCTCACCCGGCCGTAAGTGGGTTTGATGCCAAATATGCCGCACAAAGCCGCGGGCTGGCGGATTGATCCGCCCGTATCACTACCAAGTGCACCGCACGACATGCCCGCACACACCGAAGCCGCCGACCCACCGGAGCTTCCGCCGGGCACTCGGGTGAGGTCCCACGGGTTGTGTGTGACTTTGAACGCACTGTTTTCGGTCGAGCTGCCCATGGCGAACTCGTCGCAATTGGTCTTGCCCAGGATGATCGCCCCGGCGGCTTCCAGCTTTTTGACGACCGTGGCATCGTACGGGGCATGAAAGTCGGCCAGAATCTTCGAAGAACAGGTGGTTTTTCCGTGGCGGGTGCAGATATTGTCTTTGAGCGCAATCGTCACCCCGGCGAGCGGGCCGGTGATTTTTCCTTCGTCGATGAGCTTGGCTTTGTCGAGCGCCCGGTCGAAGAAAACGCTGTTAAACGCGCCCACCTGCGGTTCCAGCCGATCGATGCGATCGAGCGTCGCACGAATCAGCTCAATTGCTGAAATTTTCTTGCCCGCGATGGCGTCTCTAGCAGTTGTGAGGTTGTCGAAGGGAATCATGGGATTTTCGAGTTCTGATTTTCGATTTTCGATTGAGGGCAGCCCGCAGTTCGCGCCGCGTTTCGGTGGATGCAAAATCGGCATTCCCAAATCGAAAATCGCGTCATCCCGCCGAATCGGCGTCGCCGCCGATGACTTTGGGCACTTTGAAGAACGGGCCGTCGGTTTCGGGGGCATTCTGAAGCACTTTTTCCAGCGGCAATGCCGGGCGAACGGCGTCGTCTCTGAAAACGTTGGCAACCGGAAGCGGGTGAGCCATCGGCTCGATGCCGGCGACATCCGCTTCACTGATTCGCTGGACATAGCCAAGAATCGCATGGAGTTGGCCTCCGTACTTCAGCAGTTGTTCGTCACTTACTGCCAGCCGAGCCAATTTGGCAAGATGGTGAAGTTCGGGCAAACCGGTGGTTTTGGCGGCGGGCACTCCGTCGGGCGCGTGATTGGACATGGGGGCCATGGTGATGAGCGTTTTATCACGACGGCGGGCCGCGGGGCAACAGTCGTCGGACAACACGCGCCGTTCACCGGGCGCTGGCGCGCGAAAAACCGAGGGAATGTGCAAGAATTGACAGTTCCAGGCGGCCCGGCAATGCCGGCTTGTCGCCGCCGTCGGGGGGCTTTGACACCCCGTGGGGATACCAGTAGTTTTAAAATTCCGGTTCGGCATGCCGATGGCATCGGCGATTGGCCCGGCCCGAATGTTTCCAGCTTGAGCAGCGTGTTTCTACTAACCTGAATTTCATCATGCAGTCGCGCCAACGCCGTCAATGTACGACGGCGACCGACGTGAACTGTCTCGGAGGTTTGCACCATGGCTATGCACCGCAGAAATAACCCCATCCACTCCGCCATCAAGGCGACCGTGGAGACACTTGAACGCCGGCAGATGCTTACAACGCTGGTCGGCGGGGACAGCTTTGAATACGAAGACTCCGCCGGAACTACTATTCGCATCGTCTTAGGGGGCAACATTGAGGCGGCCTTCGTCGGCTTAGAGGTGCATCCGGGCGTTGACGATCCCCCCATCGAGGCGGGGACGCTCGAATTTTATGACCTCACTGATCGCCCGGACGGCGCCGACCTGCCCCCCGAAGATGTGTTCGGCGATCTCTACCGCATTTACATTACTGCCGCTGATGCCGATGCATATATTGCGATTGCCCAAGTGACGAGCACTGGCACAGCGCGACCGATGCAGCCGTTCACCGGCAGCCGCAATTTTGAAATCATCACCAATTTCGGACCGGACGATCAGTTTACCGCGCCTACCAACACCGGCGCAGTGCTCATCGGTGCCCAGGCGGTTGCCGACAGCAGCCTTCCGGAAGACACGTTTATTCTTGCCGGGGACTATTTCGACGGATCCATTCTTGGCGTGCCTGACGACGGCAACGGTCAACTGCGCGCGGGCATCGAATGGGCACCGGGCGTTACGGTCGGTCGGATTCTGATCGGCGGCATCGTCACCGGTGAGGTAAAAGGCGGCGGTTCTATTGATACATTTGTCGCCGGCGCGCTGCTGACTGGCAACGCCAACGGCATTGATCGTAATGCCAACCCGAGCGATCCGGACGGCGACCCCGACACCAACGACAGCATTAACGATAATTTCTTTGTAGACGGTGATATTCGCAACATATTCGTCAATTCGTCGATTGGGACCAACACGCTTACGCAGGACCGCACGCTGTTCGATAGCGAATACAATACAGGGTTTGACCTGCACGCCACCGGGCGAGTTGGTCATGTCCTGTCACTCGATGCCTTTTACGGGTCGGTTCGGGCCGAGGGATCGCGGCCGGCGAACGAGCTTTCCACCATCATCCACGAAGTTGAGGAAGACTTCGGCACGCTGCGCGGGAGCGACACCTACTTTGAGCGCGGTTTTATCGGTGCCGCCACACCGGGCATTGACAATAACACGTTTGCCGTACCGCAATACCTGCACACCTACTTTGATTCGGACTTAAACGAAGGCGACATTGCCGTCGTTGAAGGCGAAATCAATGGCTCGCCGACCGTGGATGATTACAACGACTACTACGGCTTGCCGCTTCTGGCCGGGCAAAGCGTGACGGTTGATCTGGTCGACAACGGCAACCTGCAGGCGGGCGTTTTCGATCCGGACAATCGTCTGATCGCCACCGATGCTTCGCACGGCGCGGGCATCAACCTCGGCTCAACCCTTGTCAACGAGGCGTTTCGATTCACCGCTGATCGGCCGGGCGTGTACCGCATCGTCGTCGGGCAGCGCGGCGACCAGCTCTTCGACGGCCCGGCAACACAGCGCGAGGTCGTATTTCCACTGGGCGGCGGCGATTATGCGATGACGATTCGAGGCGCTGCCGACATCAATTTAGGCGCCGTGGAAGCCCGCGGGACGCTACTCACCGACCAGGTGGATCATGACAGCATTGCCGTGATCGACGGAGACTTAGGCGCCATCGTCGCCGGCGGCAACATTGTTTGGAACGGCGCGAATCGGTTCTTCGTCAGCGCCGGCAACCTGCGCGCGATCGTCGCCGACAGCATCGGCTACATCGATCAGGGGCTGTCCACAATCGGTGGTCCGTCGCTGCACGTGCGCAAGGGCGCGGTCGGCCTGATTCAAACGACCGGCACCGAAGTCGATCAGGATATGCTTCAGATAAACGTCTTCGACGCCATTGCATCGACCGGGTTCGTTAACCGCGTGCAGGCGGTGGGCGTGGATATTCAGGCCGTCATCAGCGCCACCGACATTGACGGTACGTTCATGGCCAAGCGGGCGATCGGCGTGATTCGTGCGCCAAACATCGGCAACGTGGCCGGTCGAGGCACGGGCGCGCCATTCTTCATCGCCAACTCGGACGGAATTGCCAGCGACGGCATCATCGGACTGATTGATGTTCCTGGCGACCTCGGGCAGATCAGCAACGGCGGGCCGGCGATCGATACCGGCTCCGGCGGAAACGTGAAGTACATGAACGTGGGCGGTGCGGCATTTAAGGATTCGTTCTTCGGATCGGGCACCGTCGATATTCAATCGGTTCCCAACCAAGCCGTTTCGTTCACTGATGACTCCGGCACCGACGTGACGTTAACGCCGATCGCCGCGGTAGCAGGCGGCGGCGGGTTCGGCCAGCCGGCCACAAGCGGGTTCACCACTTCCGGCTTCCTGACTTATCTTGCCTACCCCACTCGCTCGGCCTCGGGCGCGCGTTCCGGTTCGGTTCTGATGCGTGTCACCAGCACAACCGGCCTCCGCGTCGAGAGCGAGCCACGCAGTGGCAACGCCGTAATCGACATCGCCCAAATCTTCGTCAACGGAAACGGGCGCGTTGTGAACCGCAGCGCCACCACCGGCGTGTTCACGCTGGTCGGCGGCACGCAGCAACTCATGGTCCAACTCTCCGGCGATGCGCCGATCAACGTCCTTCGGATTTCGCACGACGACTCGGTGGCCACCACCGGCCGGTTCAGCGATATTAAAAACACCACCACCGGAGACATCGTAAGTATTGACGCGCGAAGCATCGGTCGGCTCGAAGCGAATAATATCGGATTGCCCTCAATGCTGAACGGCATCGCATTGCTGCCATCGATTGACCGCGTGTCGCCGGTGCAACCGACGAACGAACCGTCGTATCCGTTCACCGATCAGCGCACCAGCGTGAATGTGAGCGGTGCCGCCCGAGGCACGCAGCGCGAAACCGGCACCTCCGCCGGCAATGTTATCTCGATCAAGGCCCGGCAATCGCTCGGCAATATCGTCATCGACGGCGATGCCGACCTCATTCAAGCGAACAGCGATAAGCGTGGAACGTCCGGCGTGTTCGAAGGCATCACCGCTCCGATTCTCATGTACGGTGTCGGACGAACGGTCAATCCGACCATCACCACCGGTATTCGCAATCAGCTAAACCTGGTTGATATTGGCGAAGGACTGCTTCCGAGCGGCAGCGGCGAATTTGCGCTTTCGGGTATCTATGTAGATGGTGAAATTGGCAAAGTTGGCAATCAGGGAGCCGGTTCGGACATTCGAGGCGATATTGTATCAAAAGAAGCAATCCGCGAGATAACGCTTAAAGATGGCGCGATCATTAACAATGAGATTGCGGTGATTGACGATTTTGAAGACACCACCGAAACCCCCAACACCCGTCTGCTCGGCGATACGTTCTTTGATACCCTTGATGCGCCAATTTTTGAAATTGGAAAGATTACGCTCCAAGGCTCGGGCGGCATTATCGGTTCGTCGATTACCGCCGCCGACATCGGGCCGATTACGGTTAGCGGCGGCTTCGGCTTGATTGCCAGCACGTTGAGCTCGGTCGGCTCAAATCAGATTGCCAACGTGACCGTTGATGGTTATGGCATCCGCAATACGGCCTTCAACGGCGGCGCCCGCATCCTTAACGTCACCGCCAATGGCAACGGCACGCGGTTGAGCACGAAGAGCTACACCGGGTCGGTAAGGCTGAGCGGCAACAGCGCGATCGACCCGTTCTTCAACCGTCCACCCAGCAGGAGCACCGATCTGCATGTGTTCTTAGGAACGACCGAAGGTTCCCCGAAGCGAAAAGGCGTGAGCAACTCCGGCATCATCGCCGACAGCCTTATCGTTGCGTCGCGCGATATTGCGTCGGTGGTCGCATGGCAGATTCAATCGCGCAATCCGTTCAACGCTTTGGGCGCGCCGATTCCGTTCACCAGCCCGCAGTTTCCGATGCGCATCAACTCCGGCAACTCGCTGTCCAAGATCGAAACCAGTAGCGACATCATCGGGTTGGCCATGAGCGGCGGCACGGTGACCGAGATTTCGTCCGGCGGGGCCATCGAACGCTCGTCGTTCGGCATCTCCGGCCGGTTGTCCGAGTTTAACGTCGCCGGGACGTTCAAAGGCACTTCGGTGCTGACCGTCGGCGGGCCGGAAGGCGCGCTCGTGTCGCTCACCACTGGCGGGTCGCTCTTCGGACAGGTGAACGTGGCGCTGGGCGTCGGTTCGGCGACCATCGGCGGCGATTTCGGTTCGCCGAGTTTCCTCGTGACGCGCAACATCGACAATCTCACCATCGCCGGTGACGTGCTGACCGGCGGGCGAATTCGCACTAAACGAACACTGGTAAATCTGGAGGTCGGCGGCGACGTGCAGGCCGGCTCCACGATTCAAGCCAAAGTCATCAGCAACCAGACCATCGGCGGACAGGTGTTCGGCAGCATCATCATTACTGGGTGATTGGAGCGGATAGCCGATAGCTGATAGCGGATAGTGAATATTAGATTGCGGAGAGTGAGAATTCATCTTGCTCTCCGCTTTTGCTTTTCAATCCTTTCCGTGCTCTCCGCTTGCGCTCCGCTACCAGCCTCCGCTACTCGGTCTCGGCCACGCTTCCCCGACCGCTCTTGATCACCGCGCGCCGCTTTTTGCTTTCCAGCCGGCGGCGCTTGGAACCTTTGCTCGGGCGCGTGGGGCGGCGGGGTTTCGGTTCGATGCGGGCGGTGGCGACCAACTCGGCCAGCTTGTCCAGCGCCGCGGATTTGTTCGCTTCCTGCGTGCGGAATTCCTGGCTCGACAGCAGCAGGAAATCGTCGCGATTGATTCGGTTACGGGCCAGCGTGCGCAACCGGAGAATCGCTGACTTGCTCAGCACGCCGTCGAGCGCTCGCACGTCAAGCCGAAGATCGGCCTTGGTGGAAAGCTTGTTTACGTTCTGGCCGCCGGGCCCGCTCGATCTTGAAAACGAAACGACCAGCGCGCCCGCGTCAACGAAAACACCCGGAGAAATTTCAACTTGCTCGACCATTGTTACGGGCATCGTATCGAAGAACGGCATTAGAATCGCGTCCGCCGTGGTGGCGAAGATGCCCTGCACAGAGCAATTCCTTTGAATTTTCTTGATTGTTTGAACCTTGGTGCTTGAGACTTGAAATTTACCGCGTCGAGCCGGTCCGATGCGCGAAGGGTCATTTAGTGCCGGCGTTGAATCACCCGCGTGTTCGCCTGCCGCGCACAACGCGGCGTGTGAGGCTCGTCGCGACACACCCCCCGATCGCGCCAATCGGCCCCGTCCCACGCTTGCGGCTTCGCGGATCAATATGCATGGGGTGCCGACCGCACGCACCGGTTCAGTAAAACGCCGCCGATGCGGACATTACCATCTTCGCCGCCAATTTCGGTTTGATAGGCCGCGTTTTCAGCCCGGGGAATTTCAATTACAGCGCCGATGGGACCGTGAACCTCGACGATTTCACCATTCTCGCCGCACAGTTCGGGAAAACGCTCGCAGCGCCGAGCGACCTGCCCCGCGCCTTCGCTCGAGCACCGATTTCTGCCGCGACGCCGCAAGCGGACGAACCGAGTTTCTCTACCACGCGCATTGTCGATGACGTGCTTGGGGCGTGAATGTTGATTGACGCCTCATTGACGACTTCGCGCCGGTCTCTCTCGATGGGCCGATATCATCGCACGGGCATTGCGCCGTCATGGCGGGCACTGTAGCCCGGCGGTCACCGATGGCGCGGCAGCGCATCCGTCGGGACGGCCGGGCTTACGGTTTGACTGCCGGGCCGTTACTTTTCTACCTCATACCCCTTGGCCTTCATCTGCTCGCGCACCGTTTTGACGGCGGCGGATTCGAAGGTTTCGCCTTCGTCTTTGGCGGTGGTTTTTTCGGCTTCGGCCAGGTGCTTGGCGCGGGCTTCATTGAGTTGTTGAATTTGCGCGCCGATGTCGCTGCGTTTCTTTAATTGCTCCTGAACGTATTGTTCACGCTGGGCGACGTTCATGGTTTGCATTGCGCCGGGCAGGTCGGCGTCTTTCACCTCGTCGAGTTTTACCTTGCCTTCTTTCACCGCGTCGACCAGATCCCAGCCGGCGTTGTTGTAGTTGCCGCCCACTTTCGCATTGGCCCGGGCCACATCGGCGCCGGCCGATGCGTTCTCGGCGGCCAGTTTGTCCTGCGCTTCCTGCCGCGCGGCGTTCGCCTGGCCGTCGCGGCCGTAGGCGATGTAGGTGCCGTTAAGCTCCCGGCTGAGCGCGGAGATCTGATCATCCTGCGGGCAACGAATCGCGCGGCGTTTGGTGTTCTGGTCGATCCACATGAACTCGCCTTCGCCGCGTTTGGCGCCGTCGGCCCACATGCCGTTCACGCCGTCGTCGCGGGTGCCGCAGTGGATCGTGTTGACGACCACGCCCTTGCCCATGGCGGCGGCGCAGCTTGTGCGGTAATCGCGTTCGCCTTGCGTAAACGGTTCGTTGCCGGCGATGAATATGGCCTTGTAGGTGCGCGGGTCGTTATCCCAAGCCAGGCCGTCGAGCGATTGATGGATGACTTCGCCGCACATTTCCGTGCCGCCGTTGGTGGTGAGTTGCCAGAGCTTTTCGCTTAAGCCGTCGAGGTCGTCGGTGAAGGCGCAGACCTGTCGCACGTATCCTTCGCCGGAGCTGAGGCGGTCGTTGCCGTATTCATAAAGCGCCACCTCCAGCCGCGGGCGCGCGCCGTCGCGTTTGGATTTTGAGAACTCGTTGACGATGGTCCAGAGCTGCGTGCGCGCCTGAAAAATCAGGCCGTCCATGCTGTTGCTGGTATCCAGTAAAAGCGCCACCTGCACCTTCGGCCGATGCCCGCGCGCCACCGCTTCTGCAAGCCTGGGATCAGGCTCGTGCGCGAGCGCAAGAGAAGTGGGCATGCCGGCGACGGCCAGCGACAAAATCGATACGCGGAAAAGACGAGTCATAAATGAACCTCCAAAGTTCGAGTTGATGGGTTAGACACGGTTGCGCTCGGAAGGTTCCCGGGAATTCGGAAGGCGGATTTAACCGCAGTGATGCATGTTCGAGTACGAAAACCCGCTGAGCACGAAATCGCCAGTCTCCCCCTCCATGTACTCAGGGAGGGGGTTGGGGGAGGGTCGGCGGCGGTGGCGCACTTCGCACTCGAACCTCCCCCTATCCCCCTCGCCGAAGTACCAGGAGGGGGAATTTCAGAGCAGATTTCGCAGATTCAGAGGAATCAGGTAGCCAATCGACGAAATCTGCGTAATCTGCGGTATCATTGAGTGTATCTATCTCGTGATAGATCGCATCACAATGATGTGCATATTGAAAGGAGCACAATCATGACTCGTATCCAACCCCTCAACCCCGAAACCGTCGCCGGACCGGCAAAGCCCTTGCTCGATGCGGTGAAGACCAAACTCGGCTTGGTGCCGAACATGATGCGCACGATGGCGCACGCGCCGGCGGTGCTGGAAAGCTACCTCAACTTTTCCGGCACGCTGGCCAAGGGCTCGCTCGACGGCAAAACGCGTGAAGCGATTGCTCTAACAATCGGGCAGGCCAACAAGTGCCAGTATTGCGTAAGCGCCCACACGCTGCTGGGCAAGAAGTCGGGCCTGACCGATAGCGATATCGCCGCCGCCCGCAGCGGTGAGGCAGGCAGCCCCAAGCTTGGCGCAATTCTGCGTCTGGCCAGCGCCATCAACAGCAAGCAAGGCCGCATCAACGATGCCGACCTGACCGCCGCCCGCAGCGCCGGCGTGACCGATCAGGAAGTCGCCGAAGTCATCGGCAGCGTGGCGCTGAACGTCTTCACGAATTATTTCAATCATGTGACCGATCCACAGATTGATTTTCCGGTCGTGCAGCTTTGACCCGGCAGCGCCTCAATGAGAGTCGACGATGAGAATCGATACGCCGCCCAAGGCAGCACTCCCCTTCTGCGGGGTGCTGCCTTTGCCGGGTGCCGCATCTCGGCCGCTCTTCGTTAAAAAAATAGTAAATGCGTAGTTTATTGTTGGCGTGATCGGGTCGACAGTCCGCCGGCCCGCGAAGCGTCTCGTCAGGGCCTACCCTCAATCGAGATTCGTAGGTCGACCGTCTCATCGTCGGCCAGGTCGAACCCTGAACCGCGATCGAGCGTGTCACGCGAGCCCTCGTTGCCCACCAGGACGTTGTCGCCGGCAAGTCCGCGCAGCACGTCGAAGCCAGTATCCCCGTAAAGCACATCGTCGCCGTTCGCACCCGTAAAAGTGTCATTGCCGCTCCCGCCGCGTAATGTCGCCCCGTGGATACAGCCGGAGGAATTCACTGTGAGCTTGTCGTTGCCGGCGCCGCCTTAAGTTGAAACAATAAATGTATGGACATCGAGATTCGACACCTGGTGAACGTAACGGCGCGGCTCGATCACCGGAATCTTGCGCGTGCGGCAACGCACCGGCCTCCGTGAACAGCAGGATCGGCCGCCCAATCTGCGGCTGCTCCACGAGATCAATGCCGGCGCGTTGGGCCATAGGAGCGTGAAACTGCGTGATTGGATCGCCGAACTAGCGCTCGAGCTCGATTCCGCTGACCGTGGCCGGGCCGAACGAGCCGATCTGGCGAGCAAAGTGCTTGAACTCCCGCAAAGTCTTCAAGAGATGTGGCCTCCGTCAGATCCGGCCGCGAAACGGCAGATACTCGATTTTCTGTGTTTGAACTTTGACCTCGATGTCGCAAGTCTTGTGCCCACAATGAGAAAACCCTTCGACTTGCTCGTCGAAGGGCTTCTTGTGTCGTCAATCGGGGCGACAAGATTTGAACTTGCGACCTCTTGGTCCCGAACCAAGCGCTCTACCAAGCTGAGCTACGCCCCGGAGCTTCACCGGCTTCGGCAAATCAACGTGCATTTTACCCCATCCGAGGCGGCATGCAAGTTTACATATTCTTCCCCGCCGATGAACGCGGATGCACGCAGATAGGAACACACCTGCAAGATTGCAATCCCGAAGCGTGCTCGCGAGGAACCGACCTGTCTAATCAACAGAGAATCCTGCCGCGCTTCGTCTGATCTGCGTTCATCTGCGTTCATCTGCGTCCATCTGCGGCTCAACCTCGCGAGCCGCTCACCGGACCCAATACCGTGCCGCGTCGGCAGGCAATTTTTCGATGACCACCAGCCGCTTGAGTCGCGTCTTAGCCAACGGGCCTTCAATGCATTCCCCCGCCGCCGACCAGCCACTGTCGGTTTCTGTGTCGATGAATGCGACACCTTTCCGTCTCGTTTCGGTGTTAAGTTTGAACCGTAAATATAGATCATGATCCACACAACGATCGAACGCGCGCAGTCTGCCGCTTGCGGCGTCGCGGAACAACAACGCCGATTGCAAACCATTGGTCACATTGGCAACCCCCTCTCCAGGCTCCAACGACGGCACCACAATTGGCGGAGTCGACGCGATAAAAACCACCGTCTCGCCGGTTTGCTGCGCGGGCACTTTGGTCGCCACAATCGTCCACCGCGGGTCGAGCAGCAGCGTGTCGGCGTGCGCGGCCTTCCACGCATCCCACGTCGTCACCTCGGCGGGCAGGCGTTGGTCGAAGCCGGTGAGCGGTTTACCATCGCGCTGGCAGAGGGTGAGCGCGTCAAAGAACTCGCCCAGCCGGCTGTTGAAGATCATCAGCACGCCGCGCGGGCTGCAGACGATGCGCAGGTCGCGGCCGCGCAGGGTGCGGTCGGTCCGGCATGCCGTCGCCAGTTGCGCGCCGGCCGACCAGGTGACCATCAACCGTCGATCGCGTTCGGTATGAACGACCACCGGCGCCGCCGACATCGCCGCCAGGGGGATCGCGTAAGACTGCTCTCCCACCGCCACGCCGATCACGGCATCGTCACCCGCCAGCCAATCGGCTCGGAGCGATGAAACGAACGTCGGTTGGTCATCCACGGCGCCAGGGCGAGTCGGGGAAATGCCAAATCGCCATGCGAACAGCGCCACCACCGGCAGCAAACCGATCAACCAATAGCCACGGCGCTTGGAGGTGATGACCAATCCGACCAAGGAGAGCGCGCAAACAACCGTCGTGCCGATGAAGACCCATTGCAGTCGATACATCCACCGAATGACTTCCACCCCGCCGGCGTGGTCGGCGATCGCAGGGTCGCACCCGAACGCAACCGCCGCCGCCGACAACAGCGCGCCGAGGATCAATAGTGCAGGAATCAATGTCGATATTAACTTAACGGCGGCGGCGGTGGTTCGCGAGCGTGTGACACGCGGGGTCGTGGGCGCTATCATGTCGGAACGATGTCGGTCATCGCTTCAATTCAAACCCTTTCGAAAGTCTATCGCAAGCCCGGCACCGATGTGGAAGTGGCTGCCTTGCGCGATGTCAGCGTTGATCTGATCCGCGGGCAATACGCTGCCATCATGGGCGCCAGCGGGTCAGGCAAGAGCACGCTCATGAACGTGCTGGGCTGCCTCGATCGCCCCACCGGCGGGCGTTATTTGCTTGACGGGCAGGACATCAGCCTGTTGGCCGACGACGAACTGTCCGAAATCCGCAGCAAGCAGATCGGGTTTGTGTTTCAGCAGTTCAATCTCATTCAACAGCTCACCGTGCTGGAAAATCTGGAAGTGCCGATGTTCTACCTCGGCGTGCCCGCACAGGAGCGCCGCGACCGCGCTGCGGCGATGGCGGAGAAGGTCGGCTTGGGGCAGCGACTGTCGCACCGGCCAATGGAACTTTCCGGCGGGCAGCAGCAGCGCGTGTGCGTTGCTCGGGCGATGGTTAACGATCCGCTCATTGTCCTTGCCGATGAACCCACCGGCGCGCTCGACAGCAAGACCGGCTTGGCGATTCTCGACCTGTTCGACGAGCTGGTGACCGCCAGCCGAACGATTATTTTGGTTACGCACGACCCGAACGTGGCGGCGCGGTGCGAGCGCGTGATCACGCTGCACGACGGGCGAATTGCGTCCGATCGGCTGAACCATTCCGACGCAAACGACTCGACTCAAACGCAGCCTGCTTGAAATCTCGCGGCCCGATCGCAAAATGTCGCTATCACATGAACATACGAAACTCCACGTTGATTCGATCGACCGCCTTTTCGGCTCTGAGCGCCGCCGTCTTATTCATCGTCGGCTGCGACGAGCCCGCGTCGCCCCCGCCGCCGGCCACTGCGCCGGCGTTACCAGCCCCGACACCGCACGCGCGGCCGACTACCCAAGCCCTGGTTGAAGGCAAATGGAAGACGGTTCCCATCAGTGCGTTGCCGCTGACGATCAGCGTGCCCGATTCATGGGAAGCGCAGCCGGTGAGCGGATCGCGGCTTTTTCTGATGGAAGGGTTCACGCCCAACGGCTACGTTTCTCTGAGTCTGGCCAGCCGCCCGCAGCTTGCCAAGGACAAGGTGGCCGACTTCATCGCCGCCGCCAAAAAACGGCTGGATGAAAAGGGGCCGAAGAAGCTGCGGTTCGACTCGAAAGAATACCCCGATTTCACCGCGCTCGAGCGACTTTATTTTGAAGACCGTGAGGCAATGCTCCTGCGCAACGACCGCGGCGAGCTTATCGAGCGGGAAGCGCAGCCGATGAAGTGGAGCTATCTGATCTTCCTCAAGAACGAAACAATGGTTGACCTGTACGAACTGGAGTTCAACGATCTTTCCCTCGACCATTACGAAAAAGACCGCGAGTTTCTCCAGAGAATTCTCGGCACGCTGACCAACGACCCCGGCAAGAAATCTTAATCCACCGCCGGCTAAAGATGGGCTGACGAGACCATGCCCGGAGTGACACGCCTCGCACCTTCGCCCACCGGCGCCTTGCACCTGGGCAACGCGCGCACGTTCCTCATCAATTGGCTGCTGGCCCGGCAGAATGATTGGACAATCCTGTTACGCATCGAAGACCTGGACGGCCCGCGCATCAAACCTGGCGCTGGTGAAGAGGCGCTGGACGACCTTATGTGGCTCGGCCTCGATTGGGATGACGGGCCGATCTACCAATCGACCCGCGGCGCCGAGTATCAAAGGGCGATCGACTCGCTCCTGGCCGGCGGGCAGGCGTATTATTGTGCCTGTACGCGCAAGGAAGTTGCGCTGGCCGCCAGCGCGCCGCACGCCGACGACGGCGCCACGGTTTATCCGGGCACGTGTCGCGGAAAATATTCGACGCGCCAAGAGGCGACACAAGCCGCCGGCCGCGAACCGGCCGTGCGATTTAGGGTCGGCGACGCGCCGGTGAATTTCGTTGATGCCTTCACCGGGCCGCAATCCTTTGATCCACCCCGGCAACTCGGCGATTTCGTCATCCAAAAATCGGACGGGACCGCGGCATACCAGCTTGCCGTCGTGGTCGATGATGCCGCCGCCGGCGTGTCGCACGTCGTCCGCGGCGATGATCTGATCGACTCCACCCCGCGGCAGATCATGCTCTATCGCGCACTGGGGCTGGCCGGCGCCATTCCGCAATACACCCACCTTCCGCTTATCATCGGCACTGACGGCAAGCGACTCGCCAAGCGCCACGGCGACAGCCGGTTGGCAATGTATCGTTCGCTCGGCGTACCGGCCGCGCGCCTGCGCGCGTTACTCGCTAAGTGGTGCGGTGCAGACGGCGGCGATACCGTTTCCATCGAACACTTGCTCACCCACTTTTCACTCGACCGAATCCCGCCCACCCCGCTCGCGTTCACGCGCCACGATGATGCGTTTCTGCGAGGATCGTGTTCGTGAAGGACCGCGAACAATCGTTCCGCCGCACGATCTCCGGCGAAGCGCGCGGCATCGGTCCCTCATGCGCCCGAACCGCGCTGGCGACGGCCGAGCCTGGCTATCGCGCCGTCGTCGCCCTGCGCAACGCACTGTTCGACCGCGGGTGGAAGGCGGTGCATCGCGTGCCGCGCCCCGTGGTGAGCGTGGGCAACCTGACCACCGGCGGCACGGGCAAAACGCCGGTGGTCGCGTGGCTCGCTGATTTGTTGCGCCGGCGGCTCGACGGTGAAATTGCGATTCTCACGCGCGGCTACAAATCCCGCGAAGGCGCAAGCGACGAAGCGATATTGCTCGACAGATTGTTGAACGATGGCGACGCGCCCGACGTCCATGTGATCATCAACCCCGACCGCGTCGCCGCGGTCCGTGGCGCGATCGCAGCGCATCGGAATCTCAAGGCGTTTGTGATGGACGACGGCTTCCAACACCGGCGGCTGTATCGCGATATCGATCTGGTGCTGATCGATGCCACCAACCCATTCGGCCACGGTCACCTGTTGCCGCGCGGGCTGTTGCGCGAGCCGGTCGCGGCGCTGCGACGCGCGGATGTCGTGCTTATCACGCGTGTCGATCAAGCCGCCGCAGGGGTTGTCGAAGAGGTCGAGCGGTCGTTGCGCCGGGTGAACATTCGCGCGCCGCTGTTTCGATGCTCGCACGCCATCACGTCATTTCGTGAAGCCGACGGTCACGCCGTCTCGAATGAAGTTTTGCAACAGAAGTGTGTCGTCGCCTTCGCGGGCATTGGTAATCCCGAGAGTTTTCGTGCGCTCCTGATGCGCGCCGGCTGCAACGTGGTAGCGACGCGGTGGTTCGGCGACCACCATGCCTATTCGGCGGCGGATATAGCGGAGATCGCGAAGCTAGCCGGCGAGCACGGGGCTACGGCCATCACCACCGCCAAAGACGCCGTCAAACTTCCCGCCGCAACGACGGCGCTGGTGGCTGATTTGCAGATCGCGTTCGCCAACGATGACGAACAGAAGCTGGCTGACTTCATCACCGGCGCGGTGGTCAAGGCCGCGAAAGTTTGAAGTGCTTTGAGTGCAACCGGAACGGCGTTATCCTTTTCATACATGACCCCCAAACAACGCGTCGGCGAAGCGTGCATCAACTATCTCAAGAGCGGCATGGTCGTCGGCCTGGGAACCGGCTCGACCGCCGACTTTTTTTTGCAGGCGCTGGCCAACGCCATCAAAACCGGGCAGCTTAAAGATATCCGCGGCATTCCCACTTCGCGTAAGAGCGAGCAGCGGGCGCAGCACCTGGGCATTCCGCTCACGTCGCTGGCGGAATGCCCGCAGATTGACGTGACGATTGATGGCGCGGACGAGATCGCGCCGGGCCTCATGCTGGTCAAAGGCCTCGGCGGCGCACTGTTGCGCGAGAAGGTCGTGGCACAGAACTCGAAGTTGATGGTCGTCATCGCCGACGCCGGAAAAGAGTCGCCGGTGTTGGGAACGAAATCGCCGCTGCCGGTGGAGGTGGTTCAGTTTGCGCACGAAGCGTCGGCGCGCTATCTAAAAACCTTAGGCTGCGACCCCACGCTGCGCCGCGGCAGCGACGGAAGCATTTTCGTCACCGACAACGGTAACTACACTTATGATTGCCGCTTCGTGAGCGGCATCCCCGACCCCGTGGCGCTGCAGAGCAGGCTGCTCGACCGCGCCGGCATTGTGGATACGGGGCTGTTCCTGGGCATCGCACAGGTGGCATTGATCGCCGATGAGGCGGGCGTGCGCGAGCGGAATATCTAATACCCACGCCGAAGACTGCCGCGCTCTAACGACGCTGTAAGGGCCTTGCCTGCGATGGGGCAGGCATTAATGTCTGCCATCGAGCACCTTTGTTGACCGCATCGCAGTAAGGAAGCGGCCTGACCCCTGAGCCCCGACCCTCGTTTTGTCGCATTTGTTGCAGGCGCATCACTTTCATTTTCCAATGTGATGCAATTCGATGCATTTGTTGCATCGACCCGGCTCCATGCAACAAATGCAACAACGTCGGCTTGCTGCGTCTGTTGCGGCGGGGCCTCGAACACCGCGGTCTGACTATCAGATTCCAAACGCCCAAGTCCAACGTGCCTGCTCATACGAGCGATCCTGTTGATATTCAGGTTTCAAAGAGCAAACGTCACGCCCAATAGCGCGCAATATTACAACCGAACATAATGCTAACTAAGTTTTCAATGTCAAGCAAATTCCCGCGAGATTTTTCGTTGCTTTCCCCACCGGCCACAATGAGAAACTGGTGCAGTCCAAAAGTTGGCTGACGAGAATACCGTCAGGCGAAATCAAGCACTTCCCCGAACCGCATGGCGTGGCTTACTGTTTCCTGTTGGTGCTAGGGTGCCGTTGCGCACGTGCGAGGGAATTTTGTTTACAGAGCGCTTCCATTTGATACAGATCGCATAAACGTAAAAGAATTCGATAGACGAAATAAAAAACGCAGGCTAGTGCATTGTCACACCAAGATTTTAGGATAAACAGACTTCAGCCTCAACCGCGCGTCTTCCACTTGGAATTGCCAATCGACGCCTCGTTGTTTGGTGTTGCTATACTCTTGCCAGGCGGCGGTTT
>Ga0163148_10001417_pt1 | contig 31090 bp, 28 predicted proteins | sample OliLakLV19MP7P2_FD_148606 | JGI IMG/M metagenome (GOLD analysis project Ga0163148, IMG submission 148606) | Freshwater microbial mat bacterial communities from Lake Vanda, McMurdo Dry Valleys, Antarctica- Oligotrophic Lake LV.19.MP7.P2 | ecosystem: Environmental > Aquatic > Freshwater > Lake >... | reverse complement strand
CTTATAAAAAAAGGGGTTCGATTGCTGAACCCCTAAATTTTTAAGTGTAAAATTCTTTGAGTCTGACAGATTAATTTCTAACTATCGCACTTTCTACTATCACACTTACTGTGTTGTTATGCATCTCAAGTATGCCTGAGCTTATCTCAAATATTGTTTCTGTCCCATTCACTTCTTTGACTGTCACATTGCCTTGCACCAAACTTGATACTATTGGAACGTGATTATTTAAAATTTGAAATGGAGATTTCGCCCCTGGCACCGATACAGCCGATGCTATACCATTGTAAACTATACGCTGAGGTGTTACTATTTCTACGTTAAGCATTATATTGTCCGATTAATTATTTGCCTTTGCTTTTGTATTCTGCGAATACTTCGTCAATTGTACCTTTGTATGTAAACATTCCTTCTGGAATTTCATCACATTCGCCATCTAAGATTGCTTTGAATCCTGCAATTGTATCTGCTATTTTCACATATTTTCCAGGGTGACCTGTAAATTGCTCTGCCACGAAGAATGGTTGTGAGAAAAATCTTTGAATTTTTCTTGCTCTTGTTACTGTAATTTTATCTTCGTCAGAAAGCTCATCCATACCTAAGATATTGATGATATCTGACAAATCTTTATAAGCTTGCAATGTTCTAACACAACGAGATGCTGTATCATAGTGTAACTGGCCAATAATGTTTGGATCCATAATTCTTGAACTTGAATCCAATGGATCTACCGCTGGATAAATACCAAGCTCGGCAATCGAACGAGAAAGAACAGTTTTTGCATCTAAGTGGGCAAATGTATTTGCTGGAGCTGGATCTGTTAAGTCATCGGCTGGTACATATACCGCTTGTACCGATGTAATAGAGCCTTTGTTTGTAGAAGCAATTCTCTCTTGCAATGCACCCATCTCTGTAGCCAAAGTTGGTTGGTAACCTACTGCCGATGGCATACGCCCCAAAAGTGCTGAAAGCTCTGAACCCGCTTGTGTGAATCGGAAAATATTATCCACGAATAATAGTACGTCTCTTCCTTCTTGGTCGCGGAAGTATTCCGCCACTGTCAATGCAGTCAATGCTACACGAGCTCTCGCTCCAGGTGGTTCGTTCATTTGTCCAAACACAAGTGCAGTTTTATCTAATACGCCCGATTCTTCCATCTCACGGTAAAGGTCATTACCCTCACGAGTACGCTCACCCACACCTGCGAAACAAGAATATCCACCGTGTTGTTTTGCAATATTGTTGATTAATTCTTGGATTACAACTGTTTTACCAACACCAGCACCACCAAAAAGACCAGTTTTACCACCCTTTGTAAATGGTTGAATCAAGTCAATTACTTTGATACCTGTTTCAAACATTTCAGAATTTGTAGTCAAATCTTTGAATTCTGGAGCAGGTCTGTGGATAGAAAATTTTTGCTTAGTTTTCACTTCGCCTTTTCCATCAATTCCACGACCAGTTACATTCACCATACGTCCAAGAATTTCAGGACCTACTGGCAATTCACCATACGTCCAAGAATTTCAGGACCTACTGGCACAGAAATTGGTGAACCAGTATCAAATGCTTTCATACCACGCACTAAACCATCTGTTGTTTCCATAGAAACAGTTCGCACTCTATCTTCGCCTAAGTGTTGTTGCACTTCGCAAATAAGTACTTCATCAGCACCAGTTTCAATGTTTTTTCTTGGTATTTCTAATGCGTTCATAACCGCTGGAATAGTACCAGGGGCAAACTCAACGTCAACGACAGGACCGATTACCTGTACAATTAAACCTTCATTCATTTTGTGGAGACCTATTAAAGGATAAATATTAATTTTTTTATGATTACAGATTACAAAATTAAGAAGAAAATTCATTAAAGTCAAAAAGAAACACAAAGATTATTAAGTTTCTTGGCTTTTGTTTTAAACAAACGGACTTAACTTTTACACAAAAATAGTTTAACTAAGTTCATTACTTTTATTTATCTTAGTTTACGATTAGCAAATTGAGTACTTTGCTTAAATCTTTTTCTTTTGCGTTTGCGTCTAAATAAGAATGAATTTTGAAATGATTCTTGTTAAATATATAAAACTTAATTAATTTACTTTTTTTGAGATTAAAAATGCAAATAAACAAAGAAACTTTAACGGAATTTTTAGCAAAAAAGAGATATGTATGCGACAATGTAGCAGACGATTTCATTACAAACGTCATTAATACTGATAGTTTGAACAACTTAAATCAAATTTTCAAAGATTTGGTTTATAACAAAGAAATAGAATCTGATTCGATGCCTAAATATTTCGAAGATTTCTTTGATCAAAATTCAGCACTTCCAAATTTTGCAAATATTGAGAAAATTGAATTAGCACAAAGTGTATTCAAGCGGTTTGGGCCTGCATTCATTGTAGCTTATTTTTGCAAATCTTTGCCAGAGTGCTATGCCTGTGGCAATGGTGCTGTTGCATTGGCTGCCACTGGAAGACTCACCAACCATACTCGCAGAAGAATTGCCCAAACTGCACAATTTGTATTTGATGTAATGTCGCCAGGTGGATTGGAGCAAGATGGAAGAGGAATTTCTTCGGCGATTAAAGTTCGATTGGTACACGCTTCTATTCGCTACTATATGAATCTCAACATTGGCAATAATAAAGTTAACTATAATCCTGCATTTTTGGGTTTACCTATAAATCAAGAAGATTTAGTCGGCACAATGCTTGCTTTTTCACTTGTTGTTGTAAATGGTATGGAAAAGCTTGGAATAGATTTAACAATGGAAGAAAAAGAATCAATTTTGCATTTGTGGAAAGTTGTTGGTCATTTAATTGGCATACAAGAAGAAATAATGCCTGATAATTATGAGGAAGCAAAACAAATATGGTCGACTATCACTTCTCAAAATTTTAAAAATACTCCAGAAGGTGAAAGTTTAAACAACCATTTAATTCAAATGCTTAATGAATTGATTCCTGGCAGAAAACTTGATGACTTTGTTATAATTCTTATGAATCAATTAGTAGATGACAATGCAAAACCAGCAATTAGCTTAATATCTCATAAAAATTACAACATTCTTTCAATTATAACATACTTATTTGGTAAAGGTTTCCTAAATATTGATGGCGAAAGTAGATTTTCATATTTCTTTACAAATTATGTCAATATGGCAATTATCAATGCCTTGAAAAATTATGTTAGTGAAGGTGAAAATATAAGCATATTTGTACCAGATGCATTAACTCAAAATTGGAATAAGCAACACTCCTTTTGGAATTTAATCAAAGGTAAAAGCAAATGAATTGGCTAAGTTTCGAACATCTTAATGTTTTACAAATGACTTTGTTTTTCACTGGTTGCTTTTTTTGGCTTCTAACTTACTATGTCTATATAAAAAATATAGTAAAAAATCAGTTTTTAGAAATTCCCTATATCGTTGTTTGTATGAACATAGCTTGGGAGTTTGTTTGGAGCTTTTTGTTTGGAGATAGTGTTAGAAATTATTTAGGTTTGTCAATGCAAATTGGCTACGCTTTGTGGTTTTTCTTTGACTGCTTCATTTTCTATGGTTTACTTAAGTATGGACACAAACAATTCAAACTTCCGTTCCTAATCAAACATAATAGAATATTAGCTTTTGTTTTTGCTATTTTTTTCATTTTGTTTTTCTATTTTATGAATGTTTCTGGTTATGACACACCAATTGGAACAATTTCTGCTTATATTGACAATATTGTAATTTCCGCTGCTTATATTTTCTTGTATTTGCAGTCCGACCAAAAGCATTTGTTTTCAAAAAGTGTAAGTTGGTTTAAGTTTATTGGAACAGGGTTAATTTCTTTAGCATTGGTAATGCATTGGAATCAAAACAAATTCTTAATTCTTATGACTTCTGCCGTTTTTTTGTTAGATGTTTCATATCTATTTATAATGAAAAAATATCCTGCTGAGAAAAATTAAAATATGCTGACTTATCTTAAAAATATTATCAACAAGGGTAGTGAAAACAACTCTACAAAAAATGACAACAAAATATTTGCCATAACTAACTTTATATTGTTATTGGCTTCATTTGTAGCATTCCTTAGAATTTTTATATTCTTTGCTACTGGCGATAGTTCTTTTGCCTTAATTTCTCTAATTTCAAGCGTATGCTTTGGTGGCTTATACATTCTCAATGTAAAAGGATACCATGACTTTGCTAAGTACTCACTTCTGTTTGTTGGCAATTTAGCTACCGGATTCAAAGAGTTATCAAGTGGTGGAGATGCAGGGCAAATTTATTTAATTCTTGCAAGTTTTGGTGTTGTTTTTCTTTTATTCGATATAAAAAACCAACTAAAATTTGTTATTGCTCTACTTTTCCCAACACTAAATGTACTAATTGTTCTAGTGTTACCAATTGCCTTTCCTGAACTTACACAATTTATAATTGTCTCAATTCACGGTGATACAAATTTAAGCAACGATTTATTGCTTAAAAACAAAATTACTGGAGTGTTATCTAATGTTGTCTTATCAGTGTTTGTTGTTTGGTACTTTGTTAAAAAAAGCAACGATAAAGAAGAACAACTTATTGACAACAACAAATTATTAAGCGATATCAATATTGACTTGGAAAAGCAAAAAGCAATTATTCAAAGCCAGAACGAAGAAATTTATGCGAGTATTCGATATGCTGAAAGAATACAAAATGCTATACTTCCTTGGGAAGAAAGTATGAATGAAGCTTTCCAAAATTATTTCATCATTTACAAACCCAAAGATATTGTTTCTGGCGACTTTTACTGGCTACACAAGAAAGATGACGTTGCTTACTTTGCTATTTGCGACTGTACTGGACATGGAATTTCTGGTTCAATGCTATCAATGATAGGTTCTACAATTTTAGAAGAAGCAGTTTCTTCCAGAAATCTTCTAAAAACCGAAGATATTCTAAAATATTTTGATTATAAACTAACTATAGCTTTAAATCAGCAAATTGTAACCAATAAAAGTAGAGATTCTATCGAAGTTGGATTAGTTAAAATTTCAAATGATTTCATTGAGTTCTCTGGAGCTAGAAACAACTTATATTATTTAGACAATGGTAATTTAAAAATTATAAAAGGCGATAGAATTTCAATTGGTGGCGATTTGATTGCTGGTGATTCTTACACAGGTCATAAAATTGAGAAAAAATTAAATACTATGATTTATTTGACAACTGACGGATTTATAGACCAAGTTGGAACAAATGGGAAAAAATATGGTTCTTCAAAATTGAAAGAATCTATGCAAAACGTTCATTCTCTTGATTTGAACAAACAAAAATTATTTTTCGAAAATGAACTTTTTTCTCACAAAGGCAACGAAGATCAAAGAGATGACATTACATTTGTAGGCATTAAAACAAACTAGTATCTATTATAATGAAATCATTTTTAAAAAACATTATAAACAAGGGTGTTGACTTTGAAAACGGTCAAAATAATAGTAAAATACTTGTTACCACAAACTTTATTTTATTAGCTGCATCTTTGTAATTTCTCTCTTTTCTTCCATACTCTTCTTTCTTATATATCTTGCTAATACTAAAGGTTATTATACATTTGCTAAATTTGCATTAATTGTTATTGGGAATGCAGCTACTTGCTCCAAAGAACTCATTTCTGGTGGCACTTCAAGCCAAATTTATCTTATTTTAGCTAGTTATGGCGTTGTGTTTCTACTTTTCAATGTCAGGGATTATTGGAAAATAGTAATCGCACTTTCAATACCTACCTTGAATTCAGTAATAGTTTTGTTTTACCCAAACTTGTTATACTCTACTCCCTATGTTTCTTTAGAGGTTTTGAATTTTGAAAAGTATGTTGGGGTTTTCTCCAATGTTCTAATTTCCGTTGCCATAATTTGGTATTTTGTGAAGCAAAGCAATACAATTGAAGAAAAATTGAGCGATGCAAATATTCAATTAACAACTGAAATTAATCTAAAAGAAATTGCCGAGAAAGAGACAGAGCAAGCAAAAGAACTATTATCCAAGTCGCTAGACCGTGAAATCGAGTTAAACAATTTTAGAAATACATTAATTGCTAAAGTTACTCATGAGTATAAAAACCCTTTAACAATAATCAACTATGCCATTTCACTTTTAGAGCAACACTATAAAAAAAGAAACGATGAAATGTTTCAAGATGTTATATGGAGAGTTGAGCAATCCATAGATCAACTTAATTCAGGAATGAACAATTTGTTAGCTTATAGCAAGTTAGAGAATTATGAAATAGAAATTACCTACGTAGAACTTGATATAATTTTGGAAATAAAATCTATTATCAAAGATTTAAAATTTTTCGACAAACTAAACAAGTTTGATTTTATCTTGAACTGCAAACAAGACGAATACTTTATAAAAACTGACCCAAATTTAATCTTCCAAATAATTCAAAATCTTTTACAAAATGCAGTAAAGTATTCTCCAAATGGTGGAACAATCACTATAGATGTTGCTTCTTTAGAAAATAATCTTATACTTTCTGTATCCGACCAAGGGATTGGGATTTCGGAAGAAGACTTGAAATTACTTGCAAAACCTTTTAAAAGAGGTAAAAACGTAGAAGGTATAAAAGGTACTGGTATTGGGCTTGCAATTGTGAAATCCTGGACAGAATTATTAAAAGGCAAACTCGAAATTACAAGCCAATTAGGTGTTGGCTCAAAATTCACAGCAACTCTCCCAAAATCATAAATATAATATTTACAGCGAACTTCTAGTAAAATGGCTTGAAATAATATTTTCGGTCATTATGTGCATCAATTTATTTGCCTTGCTTCGCCTAAAAGTATCTCAACTTTTTTAGAGATTAAGAATAATAATTCAATTGCAGTTTGTGCAGTAAAATATTTTTTTCTGTTTTCTTGTTCTTCTTAAAAATAATTATGTACTTACTTCTTCCACCAAGAAGCTTTCGCTAGGCAGTTGCTTTAAATAAACATTGGCGTTGCGGAAATCAATATTTTTTGTGTCCAGCCAAAAGTTGATGTCATTTTTGTTGAGTATCACAGGCATTCTGTGATGAATGTTCGCAAGTAGTTCGTTTGGTTCTGTGGTAATTATAGTAGCGGATTTGATTATTTCACCAGTTTCTTTATCCACCCATTTTGTCCAAAGTCCAGCAAATGCGAAAACTGGCATATCGGGTATTGAAACTCTATATTTCTGCTTATGTTTCTTCTCTGGTTTGGCTTTCCATTCAAAATAGCCAGAGGAGATTATAACGCAGCGATTCTTTTCTAGCAGCGGAGAAAATGACTTTTTTTCGAGCAGAGTTTCTTTGCGTGCATTGAACATAGAATTTCCGATTTTTGATTCTTTTGCCCAAGAACATAGAATTTCCGATTTTTGATTCTTTTGCCCAAACGGGTATCAATCCCCATTTCATTTGGTTCAAAGAATAATCGCTTTGGACAACAGAAATACTTGAGCTTGGGAAAAAAGTTTTATCTTGATCAAAGTTCTCATCTAATTCAACTTTCGGGATTAAGTCTTTAGTTTTTTTATAGTTAGACATTAGCTCGAAATTGCCACACATACAATATTTATTCTGTTTGTTTTCAAATAGTTCAAACTAAAATAAGCATTTTATGTTCATTATTGCTAAATTTGTATAACTATTTTGAGTAGAAACATTTACATTTATTTATAATGATTGAAGAAATAAGAGCAGTACGCTCAGAAATTGATTTAGATATTGCCAAAATTATATCGCTCGATACGCTCGAAGAATTCCGATTGAAATATCTTGTGAAAAAAGGTATTATTCAGGGTTTTGCTGAACGATTGCGAGATGTTGCAAAAGACGACAAAAGAACAGTGGGGATTGAGTTAAACCAATTGAAACAATTAGCTGAAGCTACTTATTCTGAAAAGAAGGAAGAGCTTGAATTGGCTGCTGTAACTGTTTCAGATTTAGATTTAACTTTACCTGGCTATCGCCAAAAGCGAGGGAGCTACCACGTTATTCAGCAAGTGATTGATGAAATGCTTGAGATTTTCAAGGGAATTGGCTTCGATGTGGCAGTTGGTCCCGATATTGAAGATGAATACCATAATTTCGACGCTGCAAATTTTGCCGCTGAACATCCAGCTCGAGATATGCAAGATACTTTCTTTATCAATTCCGATGAGAAAACTCTTTTGCGTACTCATACCACTCCAATGCAAATCCGTGTGATGCAAAGCCAAAAGCCACCAATTCGCACTATTATGCCAGGTAGAGTTTATCGCAATGAATCTATTTCGGCTCGTTCTTTGGCGGAGTTCCACCAAATAGAAGGGCTTTACATTGACAAAAATGTAACTTTCCAAGATTTGAAAGGTACAATGGTAGAATTTACACAAAGAATGTATGGAAGAAACACGAAATTCCGATTCCGTCCATCATATTTCCCATTCACAGAGCCATCTGCCGAAATGGACATAACTTGTTTTATTTGTAGTGGCAAAGGTTGCCGAGTTTGCAAATATCAAGGAATGCTTGAAGTGGTGGGCTGCGGTATGGTGCATCCGAATGTACTGAAAGCTGGTGGTATAGACCCTGAAGAATACACTGGTTTTGCTTTCGGTTTTGGAATAGAAAGAGTGGCTATGCTTAAAACAGGCATAGACGACATTCGACTTTTGTATGAAAATGATGTTAGATTACTTGAGCAGTTTTAAATGAATCCAATAAATGCTTTTGAATGGTCAGTTTCGCCAATAATGTTGAATTTGGGTTTTCTCCAAATTCGTTGGTATGGGTTGCTTTTCGCCCTTAGCTTTGTAGTGGGCTATCAGATTATGTACTGGGCATTTATTCGAGAGAAAAAAGACCTTAAGCATTTGGAAACACTTACAATGACTATGATTTTAAGCACTGTGCTTGGGGCAAGATTTGGGCATTGCATTTTCTATGACCCTGTTCATTATCTATCCCATCCACTCGATATGCTGAAAGTATGGGAAGGAGGGTTAGCAAGCCACGGTGCAGCAGTTGGTATTTTATTTGGTTTATATCTATTCCATCGTAAAACTAAGATGGGCTATCTCTGGGTGCTCGATAGAATGGTAATAATAGTGGCACTTTCGGGTTTTTTCATAAGAGTGGGAAATTTCTTTAATTCTGAGATAATAGGCAAACCAGCCAAAGTAGTTTGGGCGGTTGTATTTACAAGAGTGGATATGTTTCCACGCCATCCAGCACAGCTATATGAAGCGTTTAGTTGCTTAATAATATTTGCAATATTATTCTTTCACTATAAAAAGAATCAGAACCCAAAACCAGGGCAAATGCTAGGCTTTTTTATGACAACTGTTTTCGGAATGCGTATAGTTTGGGAATTCTTTAAAGAGAACCAAGTTGCTTTTGAAAATGGATTGCCATTCAATATGGGACAACTTCTGTCAATACCATTGGTACTTGCAGGGCTTTATCTTTTATTTATGCATAACAAAATTAAAAGTAGTTAAATAACTTTTAAGTTAAGCATCATAACAAAATTAAAAGTAGTTAAATAACTTTTAAGTTAAGCATTGCTTTCACATTTGGTGTTAATTATTTTACAAAAAAAGCCATTTCCTTTTTGGGAAATGGCTTTTCTTTGAGTACACTATCTCATAAAAAAATGATTTAGTAATATTGTTCTTCTTCGTCGTCGTTATAGAAATATTCTTCGTTTTGCATATCTTCATATTCAGGCCAAAGATCTTCCATTCCTTCGATTAATTCGTCGTTATCTTCTAACTCAGCTAAATTATCCAAAACTTGCATCGGAGTGCCGACACGATTGGCATAATCAATAAGTTCTTCTTTTGTGGAAGGCCAAGGGGCATCTTCCAAAGCTTGAGCTAATTCTGGAGTCCAAAACATTCTTAACCTCTAACTACTGTTTTCTTTTCTTAAAATACTTTTCCAATAAATTTTCATATCGAAAAAGTTGAGATTATATTTTATTGTTTTTGCAAATATATAACATTCTTGCAGAATTTTGCAATATAAAAAATGCCCACCACATAGTGAGGGGCATAAATAAATTGCAATAGCAAGAGATTATCTTGAGTAGTATTCAACTACAAGTGGAATTTCAACTGTAATTGGCACTTCTTCCATTGGTGGAACGTAAACTAATTTAGCAGAGAAATCTGCTTTAGATACTTCCAAATAAGCAGGAGCCATTACTGAGCGAATTGCTTCTTGAATTGGTTCCATTTTTTGGCTTTTTGTTTGGATAGATATAACATCGTTCACTTTTACGTGATAAGATGGTCTGTCCAATCTATTTCCGTTTACCATTACGTGACCGTGAGCCACATATTGGCGTGCAGCGTAGATAGAGCGTGCAAATCCAGCTCTGTAAACTAATGCATCTAAGCGAGTCTCAAGCAATTGGATATAGATATTTCCAGTGTTGCCTGTCATGTGTGCCGCTTTTTTGTAATAGTTTGCCATTTGTGTTTCAGAAATGTTATATTGCAAACGCAATCTTTGTTTTTCTAAAAGTTGTTTACCATAATCAGAAAGTTTACCACGTCTCTTTGATGGGCCGTGTTGTCCTGGTGCATAAGCTTTTTTAGCTGTAATTTTTTTAGCTTTAGCTGTGATGTTGACACCAATCTTTCTTGATATCCTTACTTTTGGTCCGTTATAACTCATTTTTCTCCACGATTCGGAATCTTTGTTTCAATTTCATTTTTATAAGACTACAAAAATAATATTTTTTTTCGTAATGAAAAATAATTTTGTTTATAACTTTATAATTAATTTCATTTCATTGATTTGTAATAATTCTGTTTTTGATAATAATTTATCATTTTCGAGGTTACCTTGGCTAATAATAGAAATATCATTTTCTATGTTTTCATAGTGTTAGTCTGCACTTTGGGGATTTGGGGCGTTCTTCGAAATGGTAAATATTTGGAAATGGAAAAAAATAAGTCTGCAAATGTGGTTAAAAACTTCTCAAAATTTCATTCAAAAATATTTGACGAAAATCCAAAAAGTTCGCTAGAATTGGTAGAAAATCAATTTTTCACGAATTTGAAATCGCCGATTTCTATCCTCTTTCTCCAAATTATAGCAATTATTGTCGTATCTAGGATTTTTTCTTATCTATTAAACAAAATTGGACAGCCAAATGTAATCGGAGAAATTCTTGCTGGAATTGTTCTTGGCCCTTCACTTTTGGGAGCGGTATTCCCAAATATGTTTGAATTTCTTTTCCCTTCCTATTCCCTCAGCAATTTAGAATTTCTTGCTCAACTTGGACTTATACTCTTTATGTTTGTAATTGGGATGGAGCTTGACACTAAGCTATTGAAAAATAAAGCTAAGGAAGCTGTAATTATCTCACACGCAAGTATAGTTGTTCCTTATTTTCTGGGTGTAATCTTAGCTTATAACATTTATAACAAATATGCACCTCCCCAAATTTCATTCATAGAGTTTGCTTTATTTGTGGGTATTGCCATGAGCATTACAGCTTTTCCTGTGCTGGCAAGAATTATCCACGAGCGAAATATGACGAAAACTTACATTGGGAGTATGGCTATTACATGTGCGGCGGCCGATGATGTTTCGGCGTGGTGTATATTGGCGGCTGTGATTGCAATTGTGAAAGCTGGCACTTTGCTTTCTGCCTTTTTCACAATATTGTTAACACTACTTTTTGTTTGCATAATGCTCTATGTGATAAAGCCAGGGATTAAATCTTGGAGCAATACTTATATAGATAAGCCAGAAAGAAGCAAATATATCATAGCAATGGTATTTGTATTGCTTTTAGTTTCTTCATTCACCACTGAATTAATTGGAATTCACGCTCTTTTTGGGGCTTTCATAGCTGGGGTTATAATTCCAGATGATTTGAGTTTCAAAAAGTTGCTTGTGAAAAGAGTAGAAGATGTGAGCTTGATTCTGCTATTGCCTCTCTTTTTCGTTTATACTGGATTGCGTACCGAAATTGGGTTGCTATTCCAAACTCAGATTTGGCAAATTGGAGCAGTTGTTACCTTGGTGGCTATTGTTGGTAAGTTTGGTGGTAGTGCATTGGCTGCTCGATACATGAAGCTAAATTGGAAAGATTCCGTAATGATAGGTGTATTTATGAATACACGTGGGCTAATGGAACTGATAGTGCTTAATATTGGGTATAATTTGGGGATACTAACTACTGAACTATTTACTGTTTTCGTTATAATGGCATTGGTAACCACAATGATGACTGGTCCAGCTATTGACTTAATCAATTATTTCTTTAAAAATAACAATAGTGATCAACAGCTATTGAAAGATGAAATTGCATCTAATACAGAAAGTTAAGAATAGATTAAGAATATATTGTTTTATAACTTAATTAACTTTAAAACGTAACTTTAATAAAATCTTTGCAAAAAATGTAAAAAGTATTTTTTAAGAATTAGCTATTTTTGCATTATTAATTCAAATACTATAAATAAAATGTTAAAAAAATCAATCTTTTCATTGTTCCTAATCCTAATCCTTTCTGCAACTACTGCATTTGCACAAAACGAAAATTTGATGCAGCCAGGCGAATATCTTGAATACGAAGTTAGCTTTATGGGTATAAGACTTGGCGTAATTAAAACCTATATTGACCCAGCGGAAGTGCTAAATGGCAAACCTGTTCATAAAGTACGTAGCACTATGAAGTCCTATGATGGCATCCCATTTATGGATTTGAATGCGAAATTTGAAAGCTGGATGGATAAATCTGTAAACTACTCCCATTCTTTTGCTTCAAACATTAAGAAAAGCGATGGCTGGCAGTACCAAAAATTGGATTTCAATTATCCGGAAAAATACTTCATTTTTGCCAAATGGCTAAACTCGAAACCAATTGAAACTAAGAAAATCACTACTTACAACAAGTGGAACGATGGATCTTCGCTATTTTTCTTGGCCCGAAAGAATTTGCTTACAAATAAAACTATAAAAGTGCCAACTGTGATAGACGAAGATACTTGCTTTACTACAATAAGATTCACTAACAAAAAGGAAATGATTGATATTGATGCTGTGAACTATCCAGTGCGTACTTCCTATTTTTCGGGCAAAGCCGATTGGGAAGGAGTTTATGGTCTGAAAGGATCATTTGAAGGATGGTTCTCCGATGACGAAGCAGCAGTGCCTATCTTAGCAAAAATGAATGTTGTTGTGGGCAATGTGAGAATAGAGCTTAAAAAATGGAAACGTGCCAACTGGACACCACCTAAATAAGAAACCCAAAAATTTATTAATAATAGAAATCCCAAATAGAAATGTTTGGGATTTTTTTTGTGAATTAACGACACGGAAAATTTGGTAAGTGTTCCAAAATTTATTGCTGAGAGTATAAGCAAAGTTTTCTCTAAACTTTCCCCAAATGTTTAAAGTTTACCTAATTATTTAGCTCATTAATCGTTTAAATTGCAATAAGAGAAATGATTTTCTTCTTTTGCTTTTCTTTTAGAGCATCAAAATGAACACAAGAGAGCTAAGAGCTATTATTGATGGTGGGGAGTCCTCCACTGTTGAATTCAAACGAAAGGCAACAACACCCGAAAAAATTGCCAAGGAACTTTCTGCTTTAGCTAATACTAAGGGTGGCGTTATACTTTTTGGTGTGGACGATGATGGAAAAGTTTTTGGAATTGCCAGCGAGAAATCTGAAATGGATTTGATAGATACAGCAGCCAACTTCCATATAATTCCAGTACTGGAAATTGAATATGAATTTGCTGCTATCCACGGCAGAGATATTCTTGTGGTAATAGTTCCAGAAAGCAATAACAAACCCCACAAAGTGCTAATCTACGATGAAATCCAAAAGAAACATTTACCAAAAGCATATATCAGAGTGGGCGAAAAGTCGGTGATAGCTAGTAGCGAAATGTCTCGACTGATGAGCTATCAGAATAAGGAAAACGACAGCGAACTAACTCTCAGCATAGGCGATAAGGAAAAGCGACTTTTCGATTATCTTGAGAAGTACGAAAGAGCTACCGTAGTGGAATTTTCCAATATGGTGAACATATCTCGCAGAAGGGCTGAGCGATTATTGATAAGATTGGTGAGGGCGAAAGTGATAAAAATTCATAATGATAGCCAGATAGCCACCACGATTATTTCACTTTGGTTTGATGTTTCTTATAAATTTAGTAATTTGAATTTTATTTTTAATGATTTAGAAAATATATGAAATATAAGTTTCTTTTTTCTTTAGCTATGTTTCTTTTTGTACTATCAACTATTTCATAATTTGATGTTAGCGAAAATTATTTAAGAAATGCCATTGGTTTCAATATCAATATATTTAGCAGTTATTTTTTTGAATAGAAGAAAGGAATTTGATTTCATTTATAACGACAATGTCAAATTAACAATCAATTGGAATCTGGTATGTATCCTTCTGTTTATTAATTTGATTGGTGGTATTACATATTGCTTGATTAAGCCAAAATTTAGTTAATTTTCCAATTTTAAATAATTATTTTGACCAATTGCATTTAAAAATATTTGTATGATAAAAGAAAACCAAGAAATAGACCAAACTGCAAAGTTAATAGATAATAGCATTAATAATATGGAAAGCCAAGTAGTCAAAAAAGACTGGCTCGAAACTTTAGCCACTTCTTTGATTATTCTTGGCTTCATCATTGTGGTAGTTGGTGGTATCTATGAATACATTAGTGAAAAAAGTGTACACGAAGCATTGGGGTTTTTCGGTGAATACGTAGGTGGAATTAGCGGAAGTATTTGGACATTGGCAGGAGTAATCCTATTCTATACTGCACTTAATAGACAAAACAGGGAATTCCTTTTGCAACGAGACCAATTGCAAATGCAACGCTCAGAGCTTGTGATGCAAAGGGAAGAACTAAAGCTCCAACGATTAGAAACTGAACTTCAGCGAAAAGAATTTGAAAGACAAACTGAACAGCTTAAAACTCAAAACGCAACACTATCTATTCAAAAATTTGAAAATACTTTTTTTCAATTGCTTGGCTTGCACAATGAAATTGTTAATTCCAACGAAAGTAGGGATTTGGGAAAGGACTGGGCAAAAAAACTATATCTTAGGTTCATTGGCAAATATCAAAGATTGGAAGAAGAGGGCTCCGAAGAGCAAGAGAGATTGGACGAAAGCTATCGGCTTTTTCCCAAACGCACGGAATACTTGGATAGATACTGCAATAACATTTTCTATCTGATTCAATTTATAGACAAAAGTGAAATTGAAGACAAACATTTCTATACCTCCATTGTGAGAGCTCAGGTAACTATCTATGAGCAATTGCTTTTGCTTTATTTCTCATTAAGCTCGCTTGCCAGCCCAAATTTGAAAATACTAATAGAAGAATATGCTTTGATGAAAGATTTGCCTTTCGATGAGATTATATCGCAAAGCCATAAAAATTTCTTCAAATCGAGTGCTTTTGGTCTTTGATTTAGACAATTTCAATTAGAAATCCCACAAATCTCGATTGCTGAAAAGATAATACTCATTTTTTCAGTAATTTTACATTCAAAATAAACTCACAAATGAATTATTTGTTTCCGTTTTGGGAATAAATCAAACTGGACACTATGGCAGAAAGTTATTTATTCGGTAAAAATGCTGTAATAGAAGCATTGAATTCCGACAGAAAGATTGCAAAAATCTTCATTACATTCAATTTGCAGGGATCTTCAGTAAGCACTATTTATAGACTTGCTAAAGATAAAGGCATTCCTTGTGTGCGATACGACAAAAATAAATTTGCAGAATTGGAACGCAAATCGGACGCTGCGAATAAATCGCAGGGAATTATAGCTTTTATTGAGCCAATCAATACTCTCGATATTGACGATATGCTCAATAGAGCTTTCAAAAAGCAAAAGAATCCAATAATAGTTGTGCTGGACGAAGTAAGCGATGTGCATAATTTGGGTGCTATAGCAAGAACTGCTGAAATAGTGGGAGCTTCTGGAATAATCATCCCAGAAAGAAATGCTGCACCTGTAACTGCGGCGGCAGTTCGTATATCTGCTGGAGCTTTGAACCATATTGATGTGGCAAAAGTCGGCAATTTGCAAGTGGCATTGCAAAGAATTAAAAAGCGTGGCTTTTGGATTTATGGTGCTGCAGCCGATGGAACAAAACAAATCAATGAAAAAATTTGGGACTCACCAGTTTGTTTGATTATTGGTAGCGAAGATAAGGGCATTAAGCAATCTATAAGAAAAGATTGCGATTTTCTTGTGAAAATACCAATGCTGGGCAAAACTGAGTCGCTCAATGCCTCTGTGGCAGCTAGCGTGATACTTTATGAAATACTCCGCCAAAGAGATTACAAAATCGTTTAGTCTATTTTGCTATGCAGGAAAAAAATCAAAATAGACTTGTTTTCCTAGATGCACTGCGAATAGCGGCAATGTTTGCTATGGTGCAGGGCCATGCAATAGATGCACTTGGCGACCCAAAAATATTCGATATAAACTCAATGCCTTGGAGCTTGTGGTCATTTATTCGTGGCTTCACAGCTCCAATTTTTTTGATTGTCTCGGGCATGGTGCAAGTCTTTGCCAATAAAATAGATGATGGTAAAGTTTTAGATAAAAATATTTTTTCAAAGAGAATCAATATGGGCATTATACTTTGCCTAATTGGTTATTTGCTAATGTTTAGTGCTGAAAATATTTTTTACTTTATTGACGGATATAAAGCTACTTTGCCAAGCTTTTCTATTTTTAATATTTTACAATTAATTGGCACTTGTCTAATTATTTCTAATTTAATTTTCCGAAGAATTAGCAGTCTAAAAGTTCTATTATTTACAACATTATCTCTAACTATATTATTTCTTTCTTTAAGCCAACTTTTTATAGATTTGCCCAAACTTTCTGAATATGATTATTTAGCAACTAACTTGCTAAATGGAGAAGGCGGCTCTATATTTCCAATGTTTCCAAACGCTAGCTTCTTCTTTTTTGGAATCAGTCTGGGATTGCTATTAAAGCAATTTGCTAATGATAATAAACTGGAATTTATTAAAAAATACTTCCCTTTTGCTGGAATTGGATTGATATTGTTATCTCATATTTGGATAGATTACAGCTTTACTAATTTGAATGAATATTTGCTAAGTTTCACTCGAGGAATCTTTCCTCCTATTATATCCAGAAGTGGAATTGTTTTATTATTTATTTCGCTCTTTGCTTACCTGAATAGCAAATTCAATAGCAATAGATTATTTATAATGAATTTGGCAAATAGAGCATTATGGGTTTATATTGTGCATTTGATGATTATATTTGGCACACCACTATTCAAAAGTTTTAATTTCTACTATGCAAAATCACTAGACTTGCTTCCATCTATTGGAATTGCTGCATTAGTAGAAATATTATCTTTTGCAATTGTTATTAGATTGGATTACTATTTGCGAAATAAGAAAAATTCAAAACTCTACTTCCGATATGGAATATTTGTTTATTTACTCTTTGTTTTGTTGCTTAGAAAGTAGTAAATTTATAAATCTTTAGGGGTTAAAATGAATAAAACAGCACTAGTTACAGGTGCATCTATGGGAATTGGTTTGGAGTTTGCCAGCATATTGGCAGCTCGTGGCTATGATTTGGTGTTAGTGGCGCGTAGTGGCGATAAATTAGAGCAAATCAAATCTGATTTAGTTGCTAAAAACAATGTGAAAATAGATGTGATAGTGGCTGACTTAATTCAAAAAGAATCTGCCGAATTTGTCTATAATGAATTTGCGAAATTAAATAAGCCCTGCAATATGCTTATCAATAATGCTGGTTTTGGGCATTATGGTAAATTTGTAGAAGAGCAATTAGATAAATTCGAAAGTATGATAGATTTGAATATCACAACTCTCACTAAATTGACACATCTATTCCTTAAAGATATGGTTCGGAATAATGAGGGCTATATTTTAAATGTAGCATCAACTGCTGCTTTTCAGCCGGGCCCACTAATGGCGGTATATTACGCTACAAAATCTTATGTTCTTTCGTTCACAGAAGCCCTATCCAATGAGCTCAATAATACAAATGTAATAGTTTCGGCACTTTGCCCAGGCCCAACTGAATCAAATTTCCAGAAGAATGCCGATTTAGAAGGTTCGGGTTTATTCAAAATGCTTAAAGCCCCAACGGCATATTGTGTCGCCGAATATGGAATTAATTCATTATTAAGTGGTAAAACAGTTGCTGTGCATGGCTTATTCAATAAACTATTAGTTTTTTCAACAAGGTTTTCTCCAAGAAAAGCTCTCCTTACTGTTGTTCGTAGTTTGCAAGAAAAAAGAGCTTAACTAATGGCTGGTGATTTTGAGAGTAAAATACTTGAGTTAGTCAAGGAAATTCCTTTTGGCAAAGTTTCTACTTATGGCGTGCTAGCCGAAAAAGCTGGTTTGCGAAGCAGCGCTAGAATGGTTGGCTGGATATTGAATAAACAAAAAAATAATTTAGATATGCCCTGCCATAGGGTAGTCAATCGCTTCGGAGCATTATCTGGGAAACTCTTTTTCCCAACTCCCGATTATATGCAAGAGAAACTAAAGAGCGAAGGAATCACTTTCACAACAGATAATTGTGTGGATTTGAATAAACACCTTTTCGACTTTTCAAATCAGTAATTACTTAACGATTTACTTTTCACAGTAACTTTAAAAAAAGTTAGCACTAACAATGAACCTGCTATCAGCAGCGACAAATAAGCCATAAAATCGCCATAGCGAGAATAAATAGTAAGAAAAGCCGCACCATTCAATACTGGTATTTTTTCTGCATCAAGCACTGTTTGATATTGTGGCAATCGTTTCAAATCTGTTCCAAGTGGAGAAATATCGTTTCAAATCTGTTCCAAGTGGAGAAATAAAACCAGAGATACCTGAATTAGCACAGCGAGCTATATAACGTCTGTTTTCAATTGCTCGCATTTCTGCAATTAGCCAATGTTGAAGTGGGCCATAAGTGCCATCGTACCAAGCGTCATTTGTAATTATGGTAAAGAAGCCAGCTCCATTTTTTGCAAATTTTCTGATGAAGTCGGGATGAATAGACTCAATACAAATTATGTTTCCGAATTGGTATTTGCTATTCAATGTCAAATTATTTTGCACTTTGCCATAGCCCCAACCCGAAATGCCAACACCCCAAGTGAGATGGTCTTTTAAAAAACTCAAATCCTCTATGAAAGGAATTCTTTCCCCAAAGGGAGTCAATTTCATTTTAGTATATGTTTGGGTGTTCACTCTGAAATTAGCAGAATCGAAGCTGACCAAAACCGATGAATTAAGCGGAATAAACTCATTGCCTTCTAAGTCTTTTTTGGCAAGAATAGAGCGTTTTTCTTTTGGCTGATAGTATTTATAATAAGTGAAGCCAGTAAGAAAAGGCGATTTTACTTTGGCCATATAATGTTTTAGGAAATTGAAATCTACATCGGAGTTTATTTCTTTGCTCAAATATCTCATAGAAGTTTCAGACCAAAGAACTAAGTCCTGATTGCCAAGAGAATCTATTAGTTTACTTTGCAAAGTTAGGTGTTTATCTAATAGTTCTGTGCTACTCATAGACCACTTTTCCCAAGGATTAATGTTGGGCTGTACTATTCCAATTTTCACCGAAGGATTGTTTGCTATTAGTTTATCGTGGTTGAAATCGTTAATTCTAATTGCACCATAAATCATTGGGATAAACATTAGGAAAGTGATGCTAATTAATATTCGTTTTGCTTCTTTGCTCTTAAAATAGTCTTGGAATGACAGGATATTCTCTCTTTTCTTAGTCAATAATAATTGATAGAAAAGTACATTCACAAGACAAATAAAAAAACTAAGTCCATGCACACCCACTAAGTCTGCAATTTGAACCCAAAAACGATTATGAATTTGAGTGTAGCCAATTGTTAGCCAAGGGAAACCAATTTCTGTTTGTCCGTGCAACCATTCAAATCCAGTCCAAACAAAAGGGAACAGTAGTAATGCCAAATTGAAACCAAATTTGCGTTTTAATCGGAGCATAAGCCAAACTGGAAACATAAATATAAATGGATGTAAAAAACAAAATGAAATACCTGATATAAGAAGAAATGGGTCTGTATCTTTTTGGAAACTTCCAATCCACCAAAGAGATAAAGTATGATAAATGAAAAAATTAGTATAAATTTTTAGAAAAATTCCTTTTTCGTTAGTTTCAATTTCTTTCAGCAAAGGCAGAAAAGCAACAAATGCTAGAAAGAAAAGTGGGAATGGCGGATAAGCTAGCGCTAGAGCAAAGCCCACGGCAATAAACGGAAAAATTCTTTGAAACATAAAAATTCAAATTTATAAAAAATTATTTTCTGAATGCAATTTATAAGTTTTAAGTGGGTTATTTGCAAAAAATTATTTAATTTCTTAGTTGAAAAGAACAAAAAAAGTAACTTTTTGTTCAATTAAAACATTATAAAGAAAAGAAATATAACAATTCGGGCTAAACATGAAAAAATTATTTTTACTACTTCTGCTTTTAAGCACGGTAAATGTGCTTACTGCAAGAACTCAAAAAGAAAAAGAGGGCGACGATAAAATATCTACCCCTCGTGCAAGATTCGACCATTTCTATAATCTTAGAGCCTACCCAGATGCTGAAATTCAAATGGATGCTAGGCACAAAAGCTTTGCCGAAAAAGATAGAATGATTCACAATCAATTAAAAAAACAATCTTATATACAAGCACAGCAACCAAGTTGGAAATGTTTAGGTCCATTTGAAATTGGCGGACGTGTTAGATCTATTGTCATTAATCCAGAAAATCCAAATATAGTTTATATTGCAGCAGCAGCTGGTGGAATTTGGAAAACTACAGATGCTGGAGATAATTGGAAACCATTATTTGATTTTCAAAATTCACTTTCTTTTGGTGCTTTAACAATTGATGAAAAAAATCCTGCAACAGTTTATGCTGCTTCGGGAGAGTTCAATGGTTCTCCATCTTTCTTGGGTTCAGGAATTTATAAAACTACTGACGGAGGAGACACTTGGGCACTTATGGGCTTGACCGATGTGGGTTCTTTTTCTAAAATATATGTACATCCCAAAAATAGTAATTTATTAGTAGCTGGCGGTGCGAATAGAGGTGCTGGCTTTTATGTTTCGAAAGATGCAGGAAAGACTTGGGAAAGAAAAAGCACAGATCAAGTATCCGATATATCAATAAACCCAAATAATGAAAATGAATATATGATTGGAGTTTATGGTATTGGTATGCAATACTCTTCCAATATGGGCGATAGTTGGGATACAAGAATCAATGGCTTAAGCTATTCGGGATTAGGTAGAACATCTGTTCAATGGAATCCAAGCAATACGAACTCTTGTATAGCTCTAATAGATGCATCTCGCACAAATGGAACGACAAGTTCTAATATTGGAGTAATTTGCAAATCCGACAATAAAGGTGGAAGCTGGACTGTACTAAAGGAAGGCACTGATATTTTTGGTGACAATAATCAAGGTTGGTATGATAATTATATCTCTATAAATCCTTCAAATGGTAGCCAAATTTATGCTGGCGGAATAGATTTATGGAAATCTGAGAATGGTTTCACTTTTGGTAATTTTACAAATGTTTATGGTGGCGGCAGTACTCATCCAGACCAGCACTGTATGGCATTTAGTAAAAGTAATTCTAAAATCATTTGGTTTGGAAACGATGGTGGAGTTTATAGATCTACAGATGGTGGAGTTAATTTTGAGAAAAAAAGTTTAGGTTTGGCGATTACTCAATTCTATGCTTTGGCAGTTGACCCATCGAACAAAAATAGAAACTACGGAGGAACACAAGACAACGGTACTCCAGCAAATAGAATTTCAGACACTTGGGTATCTATATTAGGAGGAGATGGTTTTCAAACTATTGTGGATCCATTCGATAACAACATAGTGATTGCAGAAAGCCAATATGGGAATATGTTTAAAATTGATTATAGTGGTTCACAACCAATTTATACATCAATGACTAATGGCAAAGGATTGCCACCAAACAATTCAACTAATGCTCCATTTTTTGCTCCAATTGCAGCAGATCCATTGAATAGAGAATTCTATTTCCATGGACGCTATGGTGTTTGGTTCAGCCCCGATAGAGGTAATTCAAGTTGGTTTAAAGTACTTAAAGATAGACCTGCTTTTTGCACTTCAATTGCTTGTGCTTCCGATCCCAAGGTGATGAATTTAGGTAAAATAATTGTTTTTGCAGGCTTTGCAAATGGTGAACTTTGGGTTACTGAAGATGAAAACTTAGAGAAATGGAGTCAAATAAATTTGAATGGATTGCCAAATAGAGCTATTAGTTATATAGCAACATCAAAATTAGATTATAAAACTGCTTATGTAACAATGAGCGGATTTGGTACACCTCACGTGTATAAAACAACTGATTTGGGTAAATCTTGGATTAGCTTGAGCGACAATTTGCCAAATACTCCATTCAATGCAATAGCTATTAGTCCTGATAATCCAAGTAATATCTATGCAGCATCGGACATAGGAGTTTTCACTTCATTTGATGACGGTGCGACTTGGACACCATTTGGCAATGGTTTGCCAAATAGCCCAGTTGTTGATTTAATGTTCCATACAAATCGCTCTGTATTGGAAAAACTAACACTTAGAGTAGCTACTCACGGCAGAAGCATTTGGGAAATTGAAATACCAAGCGAAGCTATCTCGGAAAGTGCTATCACAAGTCCTGCTGGAGGCGAAATATATCCTGGTGCTACTAATCAAAGAATATCTTGGTATGGTTTCGGCAATAGCGTAGATGTGAGCATTAGTACAAACGATGGTAATACTTGGCAAGATGTAGCTCAAGATGTTGTTGGCAATAATATGCTTATGATGATGCCAAACAGAAGCACAATAAATGCAAGAATAAAAATTACTTCTAAAACTAATCCAAACAATTTTAAGATTTCTAATTCATTCACCCTTAAACAAAAAAACAAAGGGACTGTTCTATTAGAAAATGGTGTTACATTCATTCCTTATGGTATTGTTTATGATGGGGAAAATAATCTTTGGGCAACCGATGTTTCTTCGCCAGCACCTGGCACACCAGTTTACCTGTATAGATTGAATTCGCAAACATTGCAAGTGTTAGATAAAATCAAATTACAAGATAGTATCTATACTGATTTGGCAATTGATAAAACAAATGGTGATTTCTTTATTCATAGATTTCTATCTTTGGCAGAGGGCTCAAGTGGACTTTTGGATAGAATAGACAAAACTGGGAAAAGAATTAGCTCTATTACAAGTCCTGCTGGACTTTACCCAATAGGAATTGCACTTACAGACAACAAGCTATTCGTAACAAATAGAGATGGTAGTAGTAAAAGAGTAACTGTGCTTGACGCAAAAACATTCTCAAAAATTACTGACTATCCGAATCCTTGCAATGTAAATTTTGGACCTCGTGGGCTTACTTTCGATGATGGCGATTATTTCTATCAAGTATGTACATATTTCCCTGCTGGAGGAGCACTTTCCGATGCAAGCGTTTTGCGAATCAAAAAGTCAGATTTTTCTTTGGAAAGCAAAATACTTTTGGAAAACACACAGGGATTAATTAACGCTCGTGGTGTGGAGTACGATCCACGCGATAAGAATTTCTGGGTTTCTGATTACGGTGGTAATATTTATAAATTGGCTGGCTTTTCTACTGTGCTTTCTGTGGAAGAACAATTTGACTTATCGAATAATTTGATAGATTTAAATATCTATCCAAACCCAATGTATGAAAATGGTAGCGTGTCTTTTGAGTTGAAAAACAAAAGCGGATTAGTGAGTATTGAGCTATATTCAAACACTGGTCAAAAAATTGGCACATTATTTGAACAATTCTCTGAAATGAATGTTCCTAAAGTTATTGAAATAAATAACGATAAACTGACTAGTGGTGTTTACAATTTAGTTTTAAAATTAGATGGCGAACCACTTTTCACAAAGAATTTAACTGTGATAAAATAACAAACGATTAATCGTTTCTCAGGATGAGCATTGCTAATAAGAAAAAAACATAGAGAAAATGAAGAAGCAGGTCAAGAGAGATATCTCTTGACCTATGCTGATTTAATTACCCTCCTTTTAGGACTCTTCGTAATACTCTACGCTACTGCTCAAGTAGATGAGGTCAAATACAAACAATTTTCAAAAGCTTTTTCCGAGGTCTTCAATAGAGGTGGCGGAGGAGATGGAGTATTGGAAGGTGGAAAAGGGGTGCTGACAGGCGACAAAGGCACTTTGGACGGAGGCGGCAATAAAGCTGTGCAAAGTATGACACCATTCAAAGGCAATGAATCTATTGAAGCAATTGGCATACGTACCAAAGAATTATTGAAAAGCTATTTGCAAGATGGCAGAATTGAAATGCGTACTGCTGGAAAAGAACTTATTATGTCTTTGCCAGAGAAATTACTTTTTGAATCGGCAGAAGCTGATATAAAAACAAATGGCAGACCAGTGATAGATACAATTGCTGGAGTGCTGAAATTTTTGCAAAATAGAATTTCTATTGATGGGCATACGGATGCTGATCAAATTAGCTCTTTCAAGTATGCTTCAAATTGGCATTTGTCCACCCAGCGTGCTTTGACAATTGGCTATTATATGATTGCCAAAGGTATGCAAGAGGCAAACGTAAGCATTCGTGGATTCGGGGCTCAGCGACCAATTACTAGCAACAATACCGAAGAAGGAAAAGCAAAAAATAGACGAGTGGAAATTACAATTTCTGAATTGAATATAGACGATCCGACTCTAAATGGTTATAAAAAAGATGACACAAAAAAATATTTAGAGAATAAAAAACAGTAAAATTTTAATGATAAATGAAATTCAATATTGAAAAGCCAAAAATAATCATTAAATTACACAAATTGTGAATACCAATTAACTTATGATAGCAGAAAAAGAACCAAGAATAATTATAACACCAAATTTTGGTGAGCTTTTAGTCCAAAATGATTACGTTTTCAGATTTGAAAACGGAATACTTGGATTCGAGGATTTGAAAGATTATATCTTGGTAAGCGATGAAGATACAGAGCCATTTAAATGGTTGATTGCAATAGAAGCACCAGAGATTGGTTTTCCAATTCTTAGCCCGTTTTTCATAGATCAGACCTATAAATATGGCAGAGATTATGAAGGCGAGGAGAATGTACCTTTTGTAATTATCACATTGGGTGGTGGCGACATTACAGCTAATTTGAAAGCTCCAGTTATATTGAATGTTGAAACACAGAAAGGCGAACAAGTGATTTTACCATCAGAAAAATATTCGCCAAACCATATTTTAAAATTAAATTCAGAAGTAAAGTAAAATACCACCTTGAAAATCGACAAAATTTTCATATTTTTATAATTGCTTTGAATGTTGTTATTTAAATTTATTTTTCAAAAATAGTCTGAGTAAAGAACATGCTTGTTTTATCAAGGAAGATAGGGGAAGTCATTACAGTAGGTTCATCTGTGAAGGTTACTGTCTTGAGCTACGACAGAGGTATAGTGCGTCTTGGAATAGAAGCACCTAAATCTATCCCTGTACATAGAAAAGAAGTACACGATAAAATAGTGGAAATGAATAAGCAAGCTGCAAAAACTGAGTTCAACGCATTCAAGAATGCAATCAATTTAGCCGATGTTAATTTTAAGAAACAACAAACAGGTAAAAACTCTGTTTTAAATGCAATGATTCACTCTAACAAAGAAAAATAGTGGTTTTGAGATAATAATGGTTACTTACTCGGTCTTAATTATTGATGATGACGTATGGATGCAAAGGATTCTTTCAAAGACTCTTGGCAGCTACGGATTCAAACAAACTTATCTCTCATCTAATGGTTTCGATGGGGTGTCTAAAGCCGTGGAATTCCAACCATCTCTCATAGTTTTAGATATACTTATGCCAGAGCTTTCTGGTCACCTAACATTGAAAATTTTAAAGTCAATTAAATCTACAAAAGATATTCCAGTTGTTATGGTATCCGCTCTTTCCGATATGGAAAATCTTGGCAAGGCTGTGAAAAGTGGTACTGCCGGATTTATCTCTAAGCCGTTCACTCGTGCCACTGTTTATGAGAAACTTCTTGATATCTACGGAAAAGAAAAGTTAGATTTAATTGCAAAAGGAAGACCTATTTCCGATTCAAGCTTGGGCTATTATGGCGGCGACGACTTCGGTTTCGCTTCTCCAGATTCTCCGCAAGGTTCTCCCCAAGGAAAGAGAGAGGAAATCAATATCCCTCAATTTGAAGATATGGAAGCTGACGATTACGATGATATCAATTTACCTAAGAAAACATCTGTAAGTGGCGACAAACTCGCTTCGCATTACCAAGATTCAGATAAACAGAGCATAGACTCAATCAAAAAACTTCTGCTGAAAGGCAAATAATTTACATCATTAGTCTATAAATAAGAATATTAGTAAAGATTAAAGATATTTCATTTTTATTCGGCAAAAAATAATTAAGTAAAAAAAGAGAAATTTAACATTTCTCTTTTTATTTGTCAATTAAATGTTTTTAGGCTGTCGTTTTAAAATGGCTTGTAACGTTTTTGCAGTTACCAGAAGTTGGCGATTGCTAAGCACTAATGTTCATGCGGAGAACGAATGTTTGATTAACCACAAATGTGTCTGCGGAGCACTGAACCGCCACTTTTGCCAAACGCTTGTTACCTGCTGGGCATTTCATTTGTAAGGATTCAAATTTGGTTTGTTAGTAAAAATTATTAATCTTTTAGATGCTCGAGTCATGGCAACATATAGATGTTTAGGGCAATCAAATTTATGTGCATTTAATATCACTACTGTATCAAATTCCAAACCCTTAGTTAATAAAGTTGTTCCTATGCATCTTCCATTTATTTTTCTACCAATTCTACGAGTCATGTTTCGCTTATTATTCATAGACTCCAAGACTGAAATATTTTGTATTTCAGCATCTTCTAATGCTTTGCAAAAGGTATAAAACAGTTCTTTTCTATAACATTTGACACCCGTTAGCTTCTTAATACTCTTTAATAATGTCGCGAAATTCAGAAAAGAAAATTTAGTTTCTAAAGAGTTAATTTGAATTTCTATAGGTTTTAATTTTGCTTTATCTTCTGCTTTAGTTTTATTTATTAATCCCTTATCATTAAACCAATTTTTAACACCTGTTTTATTAAATAATTTATGGCATAGTACAATTAGCATTAGACGAATGTTCTCTTTTGTCAACAAATCTGCTTCCTTAGATAATTCATAGAACTCTTTAGCATCAATAGATTCTACCATTGTAATTCTATTATTGAATGTCTGAATTATCTTGAGTCGTGTGTTAATATTAGTTGAGTTAGGATGTATTATTAAAATATTCTCTTCATCCAACAATTTACTTATTTGTTTGTAATAGTCTTTCGATGCGTTATACAAATCCAACTCAGAAATTAATTTTAATTCTATGGAAGTGTACTTCTTCAAATCAACTTCTTTCTTGCTGATCAGGTCTTCTCTAATACTTTTCAAGTCAGCACCTAACAAAGCATTATTCCCGTTTAGCCAACGTTGTGGTTTATCCAACTCATATTTTGAGTCAATAAAACCTTTCATTACTAATTCATCATTTAAATCAACAAGTTGCTCTCCATTAAAACCAAATATTCCTTGAAGAAAGTCACCTAGGATGTGTGTTGGAAATAATTCAGAAAGCGATAGCACTAAATTATGTTGGCTGACCGTACAATCTTGGTATTCATCAACAAATAGTCCTTTGTAGGTGTTGGATATAATTTGCCGAATTGGTTTAATTTTAAAGAGGACATTCGCCTTTTCTATAATAAATGGGTAATAGAATTTACTTTCTTCTTGATTTGGCAAATCAGTTCCAGTATAAAATGCTAATACATACTTTTGAGCAAAACTTGTAATTGTTTCTACTTCAAAATTAGAATTGGGTATTCCTTCCTTTTTTATTTTTTCTTTAATTGAGGCAACCCCTGCATGTGTATGAGTTAATATAAGTTGCTTTCCATTAATCTTTATTGTCTTTATACATTCAGCAATTGTATGTGTCTTGCCGAAACCAGCCGGGGCAATCAGCATACTTTTTTCCTTTGAGGCAAATTCAAGATGGTTAAGCATTATCTATCCATTTAGATAGTTCTTCAAATTGTTTTTCAGTTTTTTTGCCTTTGAAATCTTCAAGATATTCACAACAAATTTTACCAAGGAATTCGCCATGGTCAGTCCTTTTAAACCAGCCTTTATTCTTTGCTGTAGTGCCTAAAACTTGTCTTATTTGTAGTGAGTCAGTCTCAATCCAATTGATTTCTAACTCTCCATATTTTTTGAACTCAGCTTTAATGCTATCCTCTACTGATTCATGTAATTGTTCAATCTGGTACTGAATAAGTTTTTTAATTCCTTTCCAGGGTAAGTCTAAAAAAATTTGATTTTCTGTAGCATTTTTATCATCACAGTCAATCACAATAATCTTCATAGTCCCTAGTGCCTCTTTTTGTTCATTTATACTATCAACATCAGAATCACAATAAAGACAAACATCATAACCTGCTCTTAAAAAACTTTTTGCATAATCAATTTGAGTTGTACCATTGCCATTTGCAAAACGAACTCCTAAAAAGGCTGTGTTATCTTTCCCTTTAGATATTCTATGCTCATTCAAACTTCTACATATTCCAATTTCAGTTGGTCCTTCACAAACCAAAACACGGTTAGAAAAAAAAGCTTCAGGATTACTTCTAATGCACGCTTGCAAGTGTGAATCAAAAGAATAAAGGGCCTGATCCCCTTTCTTAATTCTAAATATATTTTCTGCGTTTAATTCTACTAATACATCTCTTGAATGTGTTGTTATGAATACTTGACCTTTCTTTTGACTTTTCAAAGTTTTCGCCAAGTGTTGTGCTCTATCTGGTTCTAGTCCTTGTTCAATTTCATCAATTAGTAATATTCCTCCTTCTTCTGCTAGTTCTGTTTGTATTGCAATTGATATTAATCTCTTAGAACCCTTACCTTTTTGTCTAAATGGAACTGCATTTTCATGCAAACAAATTCTTCCGTCTTTAATTGAAATATCTTTAAAATCAATGGTAGTATTGGTATTATTGATATCAACGCCTAAAGTTTTTGCTGAATTTTTAATTTTATCTACTACACTATCAAGATGACTGAACGATGTTGCGTCTATTTTTTCTTTAGCTTTTCGCAATGCATCAATGATAATATTAGTTTTTTCATTAGATGTATCTTCATCTTTTAGTAATGAGTACAAGGGATTTCCTTTGCTCCAAGAAAAATGACGGTCAATATAATCAGAAACTAAAAAAACATTAAAAACAGCTCTGTCGCTTGCTCTTATTTCTATTGATTGTTGGCTTGCTCTGTCATTTATTACAAACCATTTAGGTTCTAGGTTTTTTTCGACTATAAGTTTAATAGTCAAAATAGTCACATGACTATCTTCAATGTCATCATGAATTAAATTTGTGGATATATCTAGTCCACGAATGAAAAGTCCATATTTGGATTCTTGAATGAGTGTGGCAGGTAAATCGTATAATGAAACTTCTATTTCTATTGGATTGATTATATCTCCATTGAAAAAATCTGTGTCATAGAATGTTAAATTCCAGTTAGGAGATAGGACAGCTGAAATTGCTTCTAGAATTGTGGTTTTACCAGAATCACCACGACCAATAAGACAAACGAAATCGGTCATGCCGAAAACATGTTCAAATTTTTCGAGTCCCTTAAAGTTAGATATTTTTAGTGTATGTATTTTTGCCATGTTGTCAATTCTTGTCGGTGTCTTTGTATTTTGCTTAACTTTCCGCAGCTATCAGAAGTTGGCTATTGCTAAGCACAAAACTGTCTGCCACCACAAAACTTGATACGAAGCACAAAGCTTACCGTTAACTCATTTATTTACGTACTCTCAATAAATGATATACTAACATATTAAAAAATTAAGTAATTACATAACAATTTTTTAAACATTCGTAAAACCAACTGAATAATGGAATATCATTTTTGTAGGTTCAGTTATCGGCTGGCGTTCTTTCGGAGTCATATTGTCGAGTGTTCTGGACAGTCAATTCGCAAGTCTTTATTATATAAATTTTGGTTGAGTAATTTACAAAAATGTGGCTTTCCATTTTCTGCTTTTTTATAGTGCGAACAAGTTAAACACATTCTTTGAATGGTGATTACTTCCGTTTTATTTAGGTGTTGAATAATTCCAATTAAACTTAACAATAAATTTTCTTTATCGTCAGATTGTAGTTTGTCAATTGGCACTTGCAACTGTTCTGTAAACAAAGATGTCTGACGGGCAATTGCTTTCCCTTTTTTAGTAAGTTGTATGATGTAGCTTCTTGTGTCGTGAGGTTCGTAATCTTTTTTAATTAGTTCTTTTTGTTCCAAAGTTTTAATAGTGTCGCTGATTGTAGCTTTGGTCATATTAAACTCGTCTGCCAAATAAGTTACTTTTCTTTTTTCGTCGGAGTGGTTGAGTAAAAAAATCATTACTTGAATTTGTATCGGACTTAAAGAATGTTCTTTACTTTCATTCCATAGCAATACTCTAAATACTTGTGAAATTCTTTCTAATGAAGCAACAATTTTGCTTTCGATACTTTGGTTTTGGTGCGATAAGTCAAAAGGTGATTTATTCATTTGCAATTTTCCATTTCAATGATAAAATATCCGTTTTGTTTAATCGCGTCTTCCCAACTTAGTTTTACCGTTTCTATGTGGCAAAACCTACATTCTTTAGATGTCAACGGTTGTCCATCTTGTTCTTTTGTTTTTAAATATTTTTCACCGTAGTTGTAAATAATATTTGTGTCCTTTACTTCAGATGGAGCAATGATGTCAAAGTGCATAACACTACCGTCTTTTTTTGTTACATAGGTGTCCCAAACTGCTACTTGCATTTTCTTATTTGTTTTTGGTTTGATGTCGTTCTGTGCATTTACAAATTGAAAACACAACACGCAGCAAATAATTAATAAATATTT
>Ga0163148_10001416_pt1 | contig 31131 bp, 26 predicted proteins | sample OliLakLV19MP7P2_FD_148606 | JGI IMG/M metagenome (GOLD analysis project Ga0163148, IMG submission 148606) | Freshwater microbial mat bacterial communities from Lake Vanda, McMurdo Dry Valleys, Antarctica- Oligotrophic Lake LV.19.MP7.P2 | ecosystem: Environmental > Aquatic > Freshwater > Lake >... | reverse complement strand
TAAGTTGGGAGTTAGATACTGGTTTGGCGAGCATAAAAAATCTGCAAGGTTTTCACTATAAATATCCACTTTCTTGCAGATTTATAAAAGCCCATTCATCCTATATCATTCGTATTTACATACGCTAAAGGCTTTTTAAGGGAAGACTAGCTACCGATCCATTAAAGCAGCTATGATTAATCCGGCAATGGCTTTGAGGAGTGAGTGAGGTTTAAGTAATGCCTAGTAGGATTACTTTGTTTTCCTACTTTGTAGTTCAAAATAGTCATCTTGCTTTTTAATCTTCATGCCATCTAAGATTCTTTGGGCAAGGCAAAGGCAAGAAGGTCCGGTAATTTCATTCGTTATTTTGACCGGATTCTTTTCGCATGAAAGAATTTTGTAAACTATACGCTTATCACGTTCCTCAGGAAGAACCACAATATCACCTTCCTTAAATCTGCAACTAGACTTTGTTGTTCTATCAGAATCTTCCATAGCTTTTTTAATTTTTATTTTTTAAAAAAAGTTAATGACGTACTATGTCTTTTAAGTAGTTAGTTTTAATACTTCGTAGACTGTTAAACTAAGTTCAGCTATCATTGAAACCGTAAAGGCCGAGGTGAGAAGGTACTTTTTTATTATCAAATTATGACTCTAAAGGAAAGACTTCAACAAGGAATGAAGAGTACTGATTGTAGCTTCCATTTGATGATTTTATCTATCACTTCGGATACTGCATTCACTCCAGTTTAATAAGTTTGTAAAACATCGTAGATAATTGCAAAACCCGTTGTACTCGTTCCATCTATTAATTTTTTTAAATCACCTCCGCTAGTTGAAATTGAATAAATATATTTTAAATCACTTTCATTCATGACTGTAAATATTAATGTTTGCCCATCAGGAGTAAGTACTCCACTTTGACTTGATATTTTTAAACCTGAAGGCAATGAAATCGGTATCTTTTTCATATCACTGCCGTCTAGTTTTGCTGTCCAGAATTCAGTCTCTGCTATAATGTCATTATAAAAAACGTATAAAAATCGGTTGTGAGGTTCATATATGTGTGTATTTTTATCCTCTACAACCGACAGGATTCCATCAGTTGTGATTGTAAGTCCGCCTCCGACTTTAATTCCGCCAAGTGTTGATGAAGTTGCTGATGGAAGCACATAGTTTTGTTGTTGAGCAAGAACCGGTTCCTCACAACTTAGATTGAAAATGAGTATTGATAATGAGAACAAAATTAGCACAATAGAACTTTTCAGAATCTTTTTTTTCATAGCCTATATAATTTGAGTTACTTTAATAATAAAACTAACCAATGTTGATCCAAGTTGCTGAACTCAGCTGTAAGTGAAGCCAATTCTGAAAGTATATTGGGGTTGGGTGATTGGGTTGATGAGTTTTGCATAATTATTATTTAATCCTTTGTAAGTCCGCAATCTCAGAAGTAACTGCTTTTTGAAAATACATTTTTCAATTACCTTAACCAAATGGCTCCATCAAGCTATGGACCAGCTCTGTAAGAAAATTCACTATAGAAAAAAGTTGAGTTGAAATCTATTGCCTTACAGATAGTATTTTTGAAAGTGCGCATAGATAGCCCATCTCGCTTATTCAAAACTATTTACATTGATATTCAAAAATCTTTACCCCGCTTTGTTGAAGTGGATAGTTTTTAGTGGTGTATGTGTACGAAATAATTTCGCTACCGTATTTCAAAACGTTATTTTTACATAAGTGCTCATATGGGCTAATATCAGGTCCTTCATAAGAGTTCGCACCCCAATTTTTAAAGAATGGATTGCTCTTGTCATCAGATGATACCAATACCGTTCGATTAAAAATAAATTTATTTTCGTTTTTGTTGTAATCATAGCGCGTTTCTTCGATTATATTATTTCCTTGAGTATCCCATTTAACTGCACATGAATCTCTCGCACTAATATCAAATATATCTTCATTATCAATGTAGTAACTAAGTTGCTTTCCATTATAGACAAATTTTCTCTTTACTAAGTTGGATGGCAAATGGAGTTGCTCTGTTGGATTGCCATCAGAATTGAACTTTATTAGATGCTTCTTAACTGCCGGAGAATTATCAGATTCATTTTTTTCCAAAATCTCAATGAAATTCGTACTGTAGGTAAATGTTAATTGATACCGCTTTGTTTCTCCATAATAGACTTGTTTTTCTACAACTCTATCTTGATTGTTGTAACTGTAAACAAAGCGTTCATAGGGAGTAGATATTTCTGTTGGCAAGCATATGGGAGCAACCCCATTATTTCCTCCAATACTGCTATTATCTCCATCGCTACAGGACAATTGACCAATAGTTAACGTAATGATAATTAAAACGGTAAGTGTAGTTTTCATGATAGCTTAGATTAAGGTGATTTTATTACAGTCTTAAATAGATACCTGACTTAATGAGATGCAGTTCAAACAGTCTTACCAATCACGGTGATTTTTTAGGTCTGCTGTTTTATTGGTTACATTTTTAAGCTTTGTAAATCCGCAAACCCAGAAGTAACTGAAATCTTAAAATAATTTTTCGGTCACCTCACCAGACCCATTTTACTGAGACTATAGCATAGAAATCTTGAACCCCTAAGCCCTGCCATTATCATTTCTATAAAGGATATGATACTGCTGATTGTATTATTTTTTTAAATTCTCTTGGTCTAGTATAAATAAAAAAGCCCCATATCTCTATGAGGCTTTTTTAAATTTAATTATTATCTAGTAAATTCGTAAACAACAATATAACCAATATCTGATGATACTAATGTTCCGTTACTTATTAGTGTGACTCTAATAAGTGATGTTGTAACGTCTTCCGAGTTTACTGTAAATTTAAAAGGTGCTATATTCAGCGTAAAATTAGTATCGCTATCTTGAACTATACTCACCTTTATATTAGGATCATCAGCTACAGAACAACTATATATAATATCAACATAGTTCCCTGTTTTATATTTAAGGTTCATAATTGGAGTGACATCTCTCCAACCCACATTACCAAAATTAGCGTTCTTTAATTCCGTTTTCGCACAATCTGATGTTTTTCCGTTTTTAGATGAGGTAATTTCTGTTACTGATACTGATTTGAATGTCCAATTCATCGAAGTTCCAATACTAGCTTGAACTTTTTCTAAGTTTAATTGGGCAGTTGTTTTTACTGGTGTTGGGTCTGTTGACTCGTCACCACAAGATGCCACTGTAATTAGTGCAAAAGAGATCAAAAGGATCGAAAATAGAGATTTTAGCGTTTTCATAATTCTATTCTCCTTTAAGTAACATTGCTAGGATATTTAAATGATTTTTCATCTTGGCTATTGACTCCGTAAATAGCACTGGATTCTTGACTGATTCGTGCAACCAACGTTGATCCAAGTTGCTGAACTCAGCTGTAAGTGAAGTCAATTCTGAAAGTATATTGGGGTTGGGTGATTGGGTTGATGAGTTTTCCATAGTCATTATTTTATTTCTTTGTAAGTCCGCAACCCAAGAAGTAACTGCTTTCCAAAATATTTTTCGTTACGGCAACTCCTCTACCAGAACTCGAATGAACACGCCATCAACATTTATTAAGGCAACTGGTTTACAATGTTCTGTTTTTGATGCTCCGTCAATCTCAGAATAGCAGTCGCAATAAAGCTTAATGAGTAAGCCTTTAATTTCCGTTTTTATGGTTTGACCTCTTATAATCTCAACGACTTTGTCAAGCAGGTGCTTTTTTTCCGCAATGATCTGTTCACAATCTACCTTATTCATATTTAGGCATATCTCCTTTGTAAACCCTTATGTTTAGAAGTAACTGAAATTCTAAGATATTTTTCAGTTACCTTAAGCCAGCCCATTGTACTAAGCCATTGAACAGAAGAAACCATATTTTGAACCTCGAAACCTCAGCAATCATTGAAGCCATAAAGGCAGGAAGCGAAAAAATATTCTTTCAGCTCCATGAGACCTTCTTCTTCGCAGAGTCTCGCCTCGGTCTCTGCTCCATTGTTTGCATTTGTTTGCCGACAGAGTTCCCGGAAGCGGGAGACGATTCTTAAAAAAAGCTTTGGTCGAATGACTTCGCTATCTCATTTATTCGATTGCAATCCAAATTTATGGCTAGTATACAATCTCTCTTCTATAAACAAAGCTAGGACCAATCGTTCCATTTTCTTGATTCTCTAACTTAACAGCCTCAATCCAATTTCCCTTATCGTCATACGACCTATATTCCATGATTTCTTCTTCGCAAAGTCTCGCCTCGGTCTCTGCGTTATTATTTGCATTTGTTTGCCGACAGAGTCCCCGAAACGGGAGACTCTACTTGGAAAAAAGCGCGGAGTCCGAGGCGAGACTGCGCTGGGAAGGGAAACAGTGTACTGTTGCTTACCGATTACACCTGTCCAAGCTTGTATGCTTTTCCGGTCGAATAACAATAAGTGGCAAGAAAGTCCTATCAAACCTTCCTTTTAAAGGTCATCACATGCAACCCCGAAAGAGAACCCTTCCTGCCTCCTTCATAGATGGGTGAATACCAGAAAAATGAGATGGTAAGGTTAGCGGCATCAGCTTTAATAACCTCTATTTCTAAACCATCATTCCTAATAATCATAGCTCCCTTTCCACCAATGAAATCCCAAGTGCCAGATGCTGGCCACAATTTTCCTCCATTGGTTGTGGAATATATTTTTGATCCAAAAGTCAAAGTAAGCCCGTCATACAAATTACTTATAACACCATCTATTTTGGTTTCCGTTAATTCCCAAACCTGGGCACGAAGCAATTTCTCTGTTTGTGCATTAGGGGTAAGGTCTTCCTTGCCACATCCAATCAGTAAAAAGGCAAGAAGCAAAGTTGTTACGGTTAGTCGTTTCATAAGTTTATTCTTTTACAAATCTGGCTGATTTAGAAGTCGTTTTATTTTCTACCCGAATCAAATAGTTGCCTGATGGGATTTGTTCAATATCTAAAATTCTTTCCCTACCGTTCATTTTTTCCTGACTAACTGTTCTTCCGGAAAAATCATAAATGATCAGCATTGAAATTTCGTCCTCCTTCACTCCGGTGAGACTTACAAGCAGTTCCTTTTTTGAAGGGTTGGGGTACAAACTGAGAATTACAGAAAGATCAAGCGATTCCAAAGCAGTGATAATAATAGCATAAGGATCAGACAGTGTACTTGCGCATCCATCAATCGTTACCTTCACTGTGTACAAACCTTCCCCGTCAATTGCGTAGTTTGTATTAACCGCATTTGGTAAAATACTACCATTACGGTACCATTGATTACCTAGGTTGGCTGATGAAGTAAGAACTGCATTTCCCGAACCAAGGCCTATGGATGAAATGATTGGTTTTTTTGGCATCACACAGATGGTTTGACTTACGGGCTGGGCTTCCAGAAAATTGTTATTGCCAGTTTGCGTTGCCTTAATGGTGATACTGCCTGGACTCAAAATAGTCACTTGATTTCCACTGATTGAAATCTTTGCTGAATTGGTAGTGCTAAAGGTTACTGGCAGTACGGATGTTGCAGTAGCCGTAAGCGTGAAGCTTCCTACTGTTTCAACTACATCAGTGAGAGTTGTAAATGATATAGTCTGAATAATTTTCAGTACAGTAAGCGAGCCGTCTATATAAATGAAGGCATAATTGTTATCAAGGCCACCCGATACCGTGATGGCATAGCTTCCTGCCTGGCTTGTTGTAGTGGCTGGGGTATTTGCTATTGGTGCTGTATCTATCACATTGGCAGTTTCACTGTTTTTAAAACCAGTGTAGGTTATCGTTAAAAATGGATTAGCACCACCATATCCTCTGCTCTTATTGTCAGCGGTCGCTGTTAGAGTAGCTTTTATAATGGTTAGGGTGCCATTGGCATTACTGAAACTGTAATTATTATCGGTTCCTCCCGCTGTGACGATATTATATGATCCAACATTGCTCGTTGCTGTAGCTGTGCTACTTGCTGTTGGCGATGTGTCAATCACACTCGATGTCTCTGAGTTTTTAAAACCTGCGTATGTAACTGTGAAAGTTGGATTTGTATCTCCATAACCTCTGCTCTTATTATCTGCTGTGGCTGTGAGTGTAGCTTTCGTAATCGTCAATGTACCGTTTACATAAGTGAAGGAATAGTTGTTATCAACACCACCAGCGGCTATGATGTTGTATGCTCCTACGTTATTCGTTATTGTTGCTGTTGTAGTTGCTAACGGTGCTGTATCAATTACGGATGATGTTTCGCTGTTCTTAAAACCGGTGTACGTTAGTGTGAATGCGGGATTAGCATCGCCATATAACCTGATTTTGTTATCAGCAGGTGCAGTAAGAGCAGCTTTATTTATAGTCAGCGTTCCATTCACATACGTAAAAGAATAATTATTATCGGTTCCTCCGGCAGGAACAATATTATATCCTCCAACATTGGATGTCGCAGTAGCTGTGCTACTCGCAGTTGGCGCGGTGTCAATCACACTCGATGTCTCTGAGTTTTTAAAACCTGCGTATGTAATTGTGATAGTTGGATTAGCATCTCCATAACCTCTGCTCTTATTATCTGCGGTGGCTGTGAGAGTCGCTTTGTTAATTGTTAGGGTACCATTAACATAATTGAAGCTGTAATTATTATCTACTCCACCGGACGGAATAATATTGTATGTGCCCATATTACTTGTCTGATTTGCTGTTGAAGAGGCAACGGGGGGAGTATCAATTACCGAGGACGTTTCACCGTTCTTGAACCCCGAATAGCTATTGCTAAACGCGGGATTTACATCACCGTAATTCCTGCTCGTATTTAAGGCAGTAACAACAATGATTGATTTATTTACCGTAAGAATTTGATCCACCGGGGTTGCTGATGCATACAGTAAATCTCCAGCCTGCGAAGCAGTTATGGTTGAAGTGCCGGCACCAATAATTGTAACCAGATTTCCTGACACTGTCGCTACATTGGTATTCGAACTAGTGTAGGTAACAGGAAGTGAAGACGAAGCAGTTGCGCTTAACGAAAAAGTAGCATCAGCGTAAACTTTTGTTGGTAAACTATTGAATGTGATTGTTTGGTTGCTTTTTGTCAAAGACAATGGATGAACCATCATATCATAGTTGAACGTACTGTAGGCTTGAACCAACGTCATTGAGGTGATAATATCGGCAGGGAATTTGACCCAAAATTCGTAGGTGGTATTGTTTTCAGGCGGGTCAAAATTAGTTTGTCCACGATCATCAACGCCATCATATTGAACGGCTGTGCCAAATTTTCCTGCAACCCAGGCAGGCCCACCAACTAACTGACCTGATCCACCTTGTGCATTGCCAAACGTGCTTCCTGTGCCTTCATCAAAATGCCAAAGTGCCACAGTATTGGCATCAGCACTAAACGGCTGATTTGCCGAATAATAATTCATTATTTCCGAAGCATTTCTAGCTCTATTTGACACTCGCAGTTCATCTATTTGTCCATTGAAAAAAGAACCAAACTCAGTAAAAAACCTTGCGGCTATATGAATCTGGTTATGATTATAAGCATTATCTAAAAAAGACCCGGTATAAACCGGTTGCCCATTAACATACATTATGCCCGTGCGATCGGAGGCTTTCGTCCAGGCAATGTAATACCAATCTGTTTTGTTGAAATTCACTTTGACCGAATCGGGAGGAGTTGAGGTTAATCTTTGAAGTGTTAACAGGGTGTTCGGTTTAGCATTAACGATTAGCGATCGCCCTATGCTGCTGGCAGCAGTGTAATTGTTGTCACCAGCCTGACTTGCAGTGATTATTGTTGTACCCGCGCCCACAATGGTGACCGTGTTGCCTGATACTGTGGCCACATTTGTATTACTGCTGGTATAACTAACCGCTAAACCAGAACTTGTTGTTGCTCCTAAAGTAAACGAAGCATCACCAGCATTTTTGGTGGGTAACGCATCAAATGTAATTGTTTGATTGCTTTTTGTCAAAGGTAATGGATGAACCATCATATCATAGTTGAACATACTGTAGGCTTGAACCAACGTCATTGAGGTGATGATATCGGCAGGGAATTTGACCCAAAATTCGTAGGTGGTATTGTTTTCAGGCGGGTCAAAATTAGTTTGTCCACGATCATCAACGCCATCATATTGAACGGCTGTGCCAAATTTTCCTGCAACCCAGGCAGGCCCACCAACTAACTGACCTGATCCACCTTGTGCATTGCCAAACGTGCTTCCTGTGCCTTCATCAAAATGCCAAAGTGCCACAGTATTGGCATCAGCACTAAACGGCTGATTTGCCGAATAATAATTCATTATTTCCGAAGCATTTCTAGCTCTATTTGACACTCGCAGTTCATCTATTTGTCCATTGAAAAAAGAACCAAACTCAGTAAAAAACCTTGCGGCTATATGAATCTGGTTATGATTATAAGCATTATCTAAAAAAGACCCGGTATAAACCGGTTGCCCATTAACATACATTATGCCCGTGCGATCGGAGGCTTTCGTCCAGGCAATGTAATACCAATCTGTTTTGTTGAAATTCACTTTGACCGAATCGGGAGGAGTTGAGGTTAATCTTTGAAGTGTTAAAAGGGTATTTGGATTACCGTTGGTAGGTGTCGACAATATGGTATTTCTAAATACCGATACAGTATTGCTTCCATCATTTGCCACTGCGATGTCGGCCTTGCCATCCCCGTCAAGGTCGCCAATGGAAACAGAATGAGGTTGTGTTCCGGTGGTGAAATCTACTTTGGCGGCATAGCTGATGTTGCCTCCGCTGCCCGTATTGCGAAATACTGATACGGTATTACTGCTATAATTTGCCACTGCCAGATCGACCTTGCCATCCCCGTCAAGGTCGCCCATGGTTACTGAAGTAGGCCCCGCAGTTGCTAAATCTATTTTAACGGCATAACTAATGCTGCCCACGCTGCTAGTATTACGAAGTACAGATACAGTATTACTGTTATAATTTGCCACTGCCAGGTCGGCCTTACCATCCCCGTCAAGGTCGCCAATGGAAACTGAATAAGGTTGTGTTCCGGTGGTGAAATCTACTTTGGCGGCATAGCTGATGTTACCTACGCTGCCCGTATTTCTAAATACCGATACGGTATTACTGCTATTATTTGCCACTGCCAGATCGACCTTGCCATCCCCGTCAAGGTCGCCAATGGAAACTGAATGAGGCCCTGATGTGGTGGTGAAATCTACTTTGGCGGCATAGCTGATGCTGCCTACGCTGCCCGTATTGCGAAATACCGATAAGATACCGCTATTATGATTTGCCACTGCTAGGTCAGCTTTGCCATCCCCGTCAAGGTCTCCAATGGAAACTGAAATAGGCCCTGTTCCAGATGTAAAATCTACTTTGGCGGCATAGCTAATGTTGCCTATTGCAACGCTCGTATTGCGAAATATCGATACGGTAGGGCTGCTCCAATTTGCCACCGCTAGGTCGGCCTTACCATCCCCGTCAAGGTCGCCAATGGAGACTGAGCGAGGATTTGATCCGGTTGTGAAATCTACTTTGGCGGCATAGCTGATGCTACTTGCGCTGCCTGTATTGCGAAATACCGATACGGTATTGCTGATATAATTTGTCACAGCCAGGTCGGCCTTACCATCCCCGTCAAGGTCGCCAATGGAAACTGATTGAGGATTTGTTCCGGTTGTGAAATCTACTTTGGCAGCAAAAGAGTTTGCATCAATGCCCGGTACGCCATTAAAGGTTACAACAAAGGGTTTTCTGGAATAAGCTAATAATCCATTGGTAAGTACTGTAATGGGTTGGTAAGTAGCACCCACGGGCACTGTAACGGTAAGTTGTGTGGTTGTGGCTGTAGTTACAGTTGCTTGCGCAGTGCCAAAGAAAACGATGTTGTTGGTGGGGGTCGCGCTAAAGTTTGTACCAGTTATGGTAACAGATGTACTTACTGCTCCACTGGTTGGGCTAAAGCTGGTAATGGCGGGAATCTGAGCGCCCGCACTCAACCCGATGAAAAGAAGGGAGAGTAGTGCGTAAAACTTTTTCGTTAAAAAGTAAATAGTGCAGGTCATAGATTTTTTGGTTTCTTGTTCTTGGTAAATTCCCAATTGAATAGGTAACTGATTCTTTAAAATATCTTTTTCAGTTACCTTAAGCCAGCCCATTGTACTAAGCCTTTGAACAGAAGAAACCATATTTTGACCCTCGAAACATCAGCCATCATTGAAGCCATAAAGGCCGGAAGTGAAAAAATCCTCTTTAAGCTATATGAATCTTATCGGGATGAGTTTGTGAGTTGGGCTATTCGCAACCATCAGGTTTCTATTGAGGAGGCTAAGGATGTGTTTCAGGAATCTGTCGTGGGTTTGTATAAAAATGTGAAGACAGGAAAGGTTGATAGTCTGGAGGTATCTATTAAGACCTATCTGTTTAGTATCGGAAGAAATATTATCCTAAACTCGATAAAACGAAAAGGGATTGAAGCTAAAGCTTATGAAAATTTTAAAGAAGGCCACGATAATGCGATACACGAACAGCATGAGCAGGAACATATTTTAAATTTAGTTAAACGTCTCTATGAAGCTATGGGCTCGCCTTGCAAAGAGATTTTGGAAATGTATTACGAAAGAGGTTTTGATATGGACTCGGTGGCCTTGAATGTGGGTTACAAAAATGCTGATGTGGCCAAAAAGAAAAAGTATGAATGTTTGAAAGCACTGGAGGAAAGAATAAACATGAGTAAGCTAAAGGATATTTTAAATTGATTGAAAATGGACGAATCTGAGTTGATAGATAAGTTTCTTCGGGGCGAGTTGACTGAAGAAGAGAATCAAGATTTTCTGAAAGAGATTGAAGCTAATGCAGAACTTAAAAAGAAGCTGTCCCTAAGGAAAATTGTAATGGAAGCCATTGGCCTTGCTTATGCAGATAAATTGAAAAACAGTTTAGTTGAATTTGATAAGTTATTAAATAGGAAAAGACGTTTTGAATTTAGCTGGAAAATGGCTGCCGTGTTTGCCGTATTTATTGTGACCGTTTCGATCGTTTACTTCAATGTTAAAAACACTAATCCTTATGATTTTGATGTGGCCGAACCGGGCTTGCCTAACGAAATGGGTATTTCTAAAAATCTTGAATTTACCAGAGCCATGAATGATTATAAGGCGGGTGATTTGAAATTGGCTGCACCAGTATTGAATTATTTGCTTACTCAAAACCCAAAAAATGACACACTCTTGTATTTTTCGGGGATTTGTGAATTTAGGAATCATAACACAGCCGAAGCTATTAGGAATTGGAATCAGATAAATTCGCAAAGCGTATTTAGTAATAAAGTTGAATATAGGTTAGCTATTGCTTATTGGGTTGATGGCGAACCGGAAAAGACTCAGGAGTTGCTGAAAAAAATAAAAGCGAATAAGAATCATCCTTATCAAAAGGAAGCAATAAAGGCGTTACGCACTTTCGATTAATATTCGCTTGCGCTTTCTTATATAAAGCACTCCTCCAATACTAAGGATAGCTGCAATACTAGATATGACTAACCACGAGTAAGAATTAGATATTGCTGGATTAGGCTTGCCGCTTAATTGAAGACCCGCCCAGTAGTATGGATTTGCGAGTTCATCAACATCAACATTTTTTAAGTAGTGAAGCTTTGCATCATTCAATGAAACATCTAGTCTGTTTCCATGTTGCATAGAAGCGTAAAAGTTATCAATCAACTCTGAAGTGATTTTGTCATCCACATTCCATAAGGTCATAAGTACACTCTGCGCTCCAGCGCAAAAGAATGAGCGCGAAAAACTAATCGTGCCTTCCGACTGATAATAGGTTCCTTTTCCGGTTTGGCAAGCATTTAAAATAACAAGTTGAGCAGGCAACCTCACTTTGGCGAGCGCACCAACGGTAATGCTATCCGAATCGTTGAAAAACATGGATGAACGATATGGGCGCAACGAATCGCTAATGACGTGTGCAGTTACATGCAATATTCCAATATCATTTGAACTTGCAGGCAAGGCAGTTGTAGCCAGCCCATTAAGTTCACTACCTTTTTTGTCAACTAGTGAAGCCGAAAAAGGTATTTCAGAAAATCGCTTTGAATCCTTGAAGTTTGCAACAATGCCATGGAAGTTTTTTTTCTCTTTGCTTGTGCCGAGCAATTGACCGGGTGTTAGTACGGTTCGTATAACATAGCTATTTAATAGATAATTTATCTCTTTGAATGTATCAGTATGAATTGTGTCTTCAACAAGTGCATCCCAAGCGATCTCTTGCAGAATTCCATCTGGACAAATAACGAGTGTATTATGTTTCTCATCTAATGAGTTAACAATGGAGTCGAGTACTAATCTGTAAATAGTGTTAGCGCTATGTGCGTACTCATTGGGTCGCCTGGTAAGCAAGCCCGTTCTTAGATAGCGCACTTGGGCATCAAAGTTTTTAGGAAGGGATATTTTACTGATCTTAAAATCAGTAGAAGTGATTGCAGCTACGTACAATTCTTCACCGAACTTATAATAATCAACCAGGGTTTCTTTTTCTTTACTTAAATGATTTTGAACTTGCTTTAAGTAAGTAGTATCACTGGCGCGTGCGTTTAATAAGAGAGCATTGTTAACCGCTTCAGTTTTTTGCTTTATCGGTTTGGGCAATAGGCTAGCTATCACATCATCAGTAAACCCTTTGCAATTAAGTAGAATATTATGGGTCACTAACTTTGATTCTTCTTTGATCACTGAAGCCAATTCTAATTTCCTTAAAGAAGGATCAACATCGTTTCTAAGCAACCATGCGTATTTTCCAGATCCAATAAGCCAATATATCTTGGTAACAAACCTGATATCCTGTGTGCGTTGAGAGAGTTCGTATGCAGTTGCGATTAATTGCTGATAAGCATTCGAACCGTATAGATGATTCATGTAGGTTACAGTTTGTTCATCAACCGATTTACTGATAACGTAATGATTGAACTTTAAAAGAAAAGTGAAATGCTCGTAGGCACTCTTTAAATCAGTCAGTTGATTGTTATTTCTATATCGATAAAAAAAATTATTGCCTTTTAGCGAAATAAGAGTAAGTAAGCGGGCATCATCTAACGTAGGCTGTAAAGGAGGTAGTACGGTAACGTCCAATGTTTTAAACTCTGGAATCAATCTATTTACACCAATCTGCAATTGATACAACGCTGAATCAAATAGTCCAATTCGTTCATAGGCCCTGGCAACAACCCAATCTTTTAGTGCGAGGTCGGTGGGCGAGCCAAGCTTTTGAAAGACACTGCGCGACTTTGAGTAGTAGTCAAGCGCGGTTAGCATCGTTTCTTTCTTTGTATCAAGGCTATACTCATTATTATAAGAGTTACCTAGGTTGTGATAGATTTTGCTTTTAGTCAATTCATCTTTAAGGGATTGTTTAGCTAAAAATTGAAAAGCGGAATCATAATATTTCCGTGAAAGTATTAGCCTTTTTTTAAAGAGCTCTAGATTATTTGTGAAGTAGGCCAAGGATGCCGGATGAAAATGATATCCTAATAGGTTATAAATGCGAGGCAATAGATAGTCATTTACTTCTCTATCTGCTTTCGCTAATTTCAAAGCATTCGTTATCCAGTAGTAACAGCTATCGCTCTGGTTTTGAAATGCGAGGTAATAACGAGCTAACTGGAAATAATCTTCTATAAATTGATTTTCAGGAAGACCTAACTTTCTTTTAATTTTTATAGACTGTTGAACAGCATCTTTAAATTCACTTAGTCTTGAAGATGTATAGAGTGCCTCGGCTTTTACAAGATAATTTTCGGATAATAAAGAACCTGACTCCTCAAGTCGAATCTCTAAAAACTGTCCATTGGTTGAAAGTAATTCAAGCGCAAGGTTAACACCACCATAATTTCTTAGAATGTCGGCTATTTTCACCTGACAAAGTGCATAGTTATGATTTTCTTTCGTTGCTTGAAATTTATTGGAGAGTTTGATAAAAATTGGCAAAGCTGCATCATAGGCAGATGCTTTATGATATTCTAATGCTAATCGAAGCGAGTCTGTACTATATGCCCTATTACAAGTTAAGATAATTGTGCTGATGAGAATCCACAGTTTTATAGAATCGCTCACAGTGGATTTGTATTTGATAGGCAAGGTTTGAATTAGGTTGATTCTTAAAACTACAATTCAATTTGCTTTTTATAGCTTCATTATGTAGGATTTATTTCCACCATTCTTTTTGAACTATTTTCAGCATTTCAGCATGGATATTTCCGCCTGCACATAATTCTTTTCCAAACAAGTAATTATCACCGCCCGAAAAATCAGTTACTACACCGCCTGCTTGTTGAACCAGAAAGGCTCCGCCAGCAACGTCCCAAGGTGAGAGGTTATATTCAAAAAATCCTTCAAGCTTTCCAGAGGCAACGTAAGCAAGATCCATTGCCGCGCTTCCTAACCTCCGAATACCATGGGTTTTTTCGAGGAACGTTTTTATGATTTCGAGGTAATTTTCTTTTTTATCGGAGTGGTGATAATAAGGAAATCCAGTGGCTAGTAAACTTTCTCCCATCTCAGTAATTGGCGAGATTCTGATTTCTTTTTGATTGCAATAAGCAGGTTGATTTTCAATTGCATGGTAGCAAGTGTGGTCACTAACATCATATACAATGCCTAAAACTGTTTTGTCACTTCGCTGCAACCCTATGCTAATCGCATAAATGGGTAAGCCATGCAGGTAATTAGTGGTGCCATCAAGGGGATCAATTATCCATCGATAGTCATTAGTTCCTTTAGTTTCGGTTCCTTCCTCGGCTAAAAATCCAGAACCGGGCAATAGGTTGCTGAGGCGCTCAACTAACCTTTTTTCCGATTCTTTATCGACATAAGAAACCAGGTTACTGAAACTTCCTTTCTGTTCAATCTTAGAAATATCAAAATTTTCGCTTTCCTTGTTCATAAACTCGCTCACCTCTTCGCACAGCGCAGTCACATCTTTTTCTAGCAAGGCTAAGTTCATTTTTTCTTGGTTTGATTCTTAACGAAGGACAACAGAATAATTAACACCGAAACCCAGGCTGCGGTTCGCGCAACCAATTCTCCCCCGGATTTTACTTGTAATATATTCGATTCACTTGAGAACGAAATCATTTGATCACGATTTATACCTAAGGTATCCATTTGGTAAGAAAGGCCAATCGGTATGGCGATTAGTAATATAGCCAATATGAAAAGGTAAACATTAAATGTTCCTTTATGGAAGAACGAAAGATAGAAAACAAGATTAACACTCAATATCCACAGTGATATACCAAGGTAGCCAGTATGATTTGTCCAATTGATCCAATCTGGCACCAGGCTTATTGAATCAGCAAGAAACAGTGTTTGTGCGCGCCACGGCAGATTTAAAAAGATGAATTCAAGACCTAGCCAAAAGAAGATGACGGTAAACTTACCAAGTCTGGAACCAAGATTTTGATAGGCGAATGAATACCCAACGAATGTGAGCGTAAACGCAATGGCTTGTATTAATACGAAAATGATTGAACGAAAATCAAAAAAACTTGCCGCGAATAATGAGGTGCTGAGTGCGAGGAGTATAAGCTCAAATCTATTCCAAGGGTTTTTAGCATCTCTGGCGTAATCCACTATTGCGAATAGGGGAGAAAAGCCAACAAAAATTAAAACGGGAAATGGCTTCATTAACCAACCCGCAGATAGCATCACAACGGAGAGTGCAAACAAACTCCAGGGGCTCCAGATCGATTTATTCTTCTTTGCCATTGATTACAATAACAATCTCACCCTTCACGTCTTTCTTTTTAAAATGCTCTAACACGTCAGTAACCGATCCAGTCTTAGTTTCTTCATGAAATTTGGTAAGCTCGCGCGAAACAGAAACCAATCGATCAGGACCAAAATATTCAATGAGCTGTTCTAATGTTTTAATCAGGCGATGGGGTGATTCATAGAGAACGATGGTACGATCTTCTACGCTTAATTTCTTGAGCATGGTTTGCCTTCCTTTTTTATGCGGAAGAAAACCTTCAAAGCAAAACCGATCTGTCGGAAATCCGGATTTTACTAAGGCTGGAATTAAGGCGGTGGCACCGGGCAAGCAATCAACTTTCAAGTCTGCTTTCAGTGCTTCGCGCACCAATAAAAAACCCGGATCAGAAATACCAGGCGTACCGGCATCACTGATTAAGGCCATTACCTCACCTTGTTGCATGCGGGTGATTAATCCAGCCAATGTTTTGTGTTCATTAAAAATATGAAAGCTCTGCAGTGGCTTTGAGATTTCGTAATGCTTAAGCAAAAATCCAGAAGTGCGGGTGTCTTCGGCTAATATCGTATCAACGGATTTCAATACATCCAATGCCCGTAACGTGATATCAGCAAGATTGCCGATAGGAGTTGGTACAAGATATAATGAGGTTGCTTCAGTAGACACAGTTATGTCATCGTTAAGTTAGGTCCATTTTGACAAATTCTTGTTTGAGTTAACTGTTGACGAAAATAAAATTGACAATACTATAAATTTATAAAATGAGATTGTCAGATGTTTAAATTTTGTCAATTGCACACTTGTCAATTGTCAATTACTTTTTTTGAAACACCACTTAGTGATTAACATTACGCTAATTGATCAATAGCTTTTGCCAGTTTTCGATCTTTGTCAGTAACTACATCGCCTGCATCATGAGTAGAAAGCTCGAAGCTTACGGTGTCATAGAGGTTTGTCCAGAAAGGATGATGATCAGCTTTTTCTGCAATGAGTGCCACTTTAGTCATAAAGCCAAACGCTTCGGTAAAGTCTTTAAACTTGAAAGTTTTTTTAAGTTTGTTGTTTTCTTCTGTCCACATAAAATTTTATTTATCTACCAATAAAGTTACGAGAAACGGAGAACCTAACGCAGTATTTTTTGAATATCGAGTTAAAGGGCAAGAATCCCTTCAATCTTGGCAGCAGCTTCATAGATTTTAATCACTGCTTCGCTGGAGGGGAGTAGTGCCGAAGTAGTAACACAGGTATATTTTCCGTTTTTCGAAGGCCTTTCGCTTATGGTATGATTTGGAAATAAAGCTTTGACTTCACTCTCCTTGCCAGTAGGCACAATAAACTTAAACGTATAAAGCGCAGGCCACGCGTAATATTCATCTAATTGAACCCGAAATTTTTCAAACCACTGCTCATCCATATCTACAAAAATAAAAAAGCGTCCTGAGCCTCAAACTCAGGACGCTTAAAGTAATGTCAAAAATTATTAAAAGAACTTATACCGTTCATCTTCAATTTTGGCCCCTTCTTTCAAAGCTTCTGAAATTGCATAGGCTGATTTTCCATTTAACCCTTGTAACAATTGATTTCTAAACATGCTGTAATCCCCAACAGCTGGGGCAATAGTTTTATTTTGGAGTTCGGCTACAAGAACTCCGTTTTCCCCGGCAAAAGGTTGTGAACGTTTTCCATTCTCTAATGAAAATATTTTTCCTACCGCAATTGGATCAAGGCCAACGCTCGGTAATGTATTTGAATTTAATTTTAAATCACTGGATGAACTTACAATGACATCGGTGCCAAACAGGCTTGCCATTTCGTCCAACGTTCCATTTTGGGCACTTAATTTTTCAATGATTTGCTTTCCTTTTGCCTCGTTGCGCACAGCAGGCGTAATTTCTTCTTTCACATCTTCGAAAGAACGAAATCCAGCTTCTGTTTCGCTTGTCATAATGGCAACCACATAGTCATCATCCAAATCAAAAACATCTGATGCTTTGTCAACTTTCGCCTCGCGGAAAAGCCAGGTTACCATACTGCGAGCATCGCCAAGGTTATTAATTCTGCGGTCGGCAGTTTTCAAGTCATTTGCTTCCATTACCACAAGACCTTCCTTCTTTGCTCTTTCTTTAAAATTAGCCACATCCGAAATATCGGCTGCGAAATTCTGTGATTTCAGGAAAGCATCATTTTGTGTTTCATCACTTGGTGCAATTTCCAATTCAATGGCAGCAACAGAGTAAGAAGTATAATCAGCTAAACTGGTAACATCGATAATGTGATAGCCGTATTGAGTTTCAACAACATCATTAAGTAGTCCGGTTTTTTTAGCAGAGAAAACGGCTTGCTCAAAAGGTTTTACCATTTGACCTGAGGAAAAGGAGCCAAGATCTCCACCGCGGGTTTTTGTGCCATCAGTTCCAAACTCACTCGCTTTAGCTGCAAAGCTGGCACCTCCTTTAATATCATTCAGAATTTTTCTTGCTTTTTCCTTCGCTACTTTTTTTGAAGCATCAGACTCTTCATCCCATTTAATGAGAATATGACTTGCTTGTGCGTTGCCAACGGTATCTTTTCCAAAAGCAACAACCTTAACTACTTTATACGATCCGCCATCTAAAAATGGACCGATCACAGTGCCGATGGTCAATTCATTTTTCTTATCGGCCAGAAGCGCAGGCAATGTTGCTGTTGTGTATTTGGTGAAAGCTTCTGCGCCTTCGGTATTGGCCGCTGCGAATATTGAATCTTCAGTAACGGTTTTAAAGTCCGTTGCAATTTTTTCTAACTCCTGACGAATTTGAGCCGAGTCACTTGCCGATGCTTGAATGGGAAATGAAACATAACTTAAGCTGCGTGCCTGTTCAGCTTTATATTTTTCTTTATTACGGTTGTAGTAATCTTTTAGATTGCTATCCGTAACCTTAACCGCAGAATCACTAACTACAAAGTAAGGAACATACAGATACTTAACTTCAGCTACATCGTTTTGTGTGTGATAATCGCGCTCAGCTTCTGCATCGGTAACGTAATTAGTTTTAATCAACAGATTCTCGTACTTAATCCGCTCGCGACCTAATCCTAAATCAGATTGGAAAGTAGTCCAGCGGTATTTTGCTTCGTTATAACCGGCTAGCATTTGTGGATTGCCGATAGGAGCAGGTGTATTGAATTGATTGATGTATTGCATCAACCTTGCACGATCAAAATTTCCGGCAGAGTCCAAAAACGAAGACTTTACGTTTTCGTCTATGTTTTTACCCTGAATCATATCCCACACCTCATCGGTTGTTACCTGCACACCTACTTTTTCAAATTGTGGTTTGATCGCTTTTTTAGCAATCAAAAGATCCCAGGCTTGCTGCTGCAATAAGGGTCTTTCACGGTCACCAGGCTGGCGTCCGAAATTAAGGATATAATTGTTTTCGCGTTCCTGAATGGCAGCCTGATATTCTTCTAGAGTTATGCTGTTACCGCCAATCTCGCCTACCGTATTTGAGTTTCCGATTATCGACTGCGGGCCATTACCAAAAAGATCATTTAATACAAAGGCAGCAATGGCTATTGCCACAAAACCAACTACCCACTTGGTCATCTTGTTCCTCAACGTTCCTATTAATGCCATAAAAGAAAATTATAATGTTTTGAACTTGTTTTACCGTATTTGTGGCCTGTTTCGCAAGAAACAAAGCCCGCTTTGTTTAAAGAACCGCAAATTTAACCCGATATATCAATTCGGCAAAGGAGAGTTTTAATTATGCGTCAATTAATGATCTATGACTGTCAGACAGTTAGCCTAGAAAATGCCTTTAAGGAAGCTATTTCTTTTTGCGATATGTATATATGAAAAAAAGCATTACCGCCATCATAACCAGCCAATAGGCCTGACCAATACCCACCGTCATAGTTTCATAAATGGCGATTATTACAAAAAAGGCTGCCAAGGAAAGGATTAGAATATCTACTAGTTTCATGGTCGAGGCTGTATAAAATGGTAAGCCAAAATTATTCCTTAATTTCAAATTCGCTGCCGCCCGGATTTGTGATTTTGTAATTCGATAAATCCTGATCAGCCTCGAGACCCGTTCCGTAGATCACATCATTTTCCAGCCTTATTGTGACGAACTTATCAGTAAAGATTTTCTTTGTGTCACGTTTCCAAAACAGCTCTTCCGTATTTAATTGATCTTGCTTTTCGATATTAATTACCTCCACTGCGCCTCGCCCACGCCATTTGTTTTCTTCTTTGAAGAAGTAGGCACTGTTTGCCTTAAGAGTAGAAGTCTTTTTTCCGAACTCATCGAAAAATTCGATGTAAATGCCTTCCGGAAATTCCTGATCACCATTTTGAAACTCAAAGATTTTTTTTGCTTGCAGTGTTACTTTTACAACTTCCTTTTCGGTGTAGTACATAGTAACATCTTCCGCTTCACTTAGAGGACCTTCATAGATAACAGGTTTGGCTGCTTCTTGCTGATTGCATCCCGCAAGCGCTAAACATCCAACCAGTAAAGCTTTTGAAATGAGATGTAAAGTTTTAAAAACAGATGGTGTTAGCTTATTCATAAAATAAAGAAGGCTGGCCTTACAGCCAGCCTTCCGTGAAGAATTAATTTTATTATTCTTTTCCGCGGGTGCGAAGTACTACCGTTTCGCCAACCCAACATGAAATTGGTTTTGATTCGCCTTCTTTCCAGTTTAACTCGAACAATTCAGTTACTGAAGGAAACTGCGCTTTAGCAGCAGCCATTTTTGGTCCGTCACCGGCTTTCGCATACATTTCATAGGCGGCCAAGTATACCAACCTGTCTTCTGCTAAGCTTACACCTTTCCTGCAATCCGCACCAGCGCCCATATATAAGTCTCCGATTTTTTCAAACCCTGCTTTACCAGCTTTGCGATATGCTTCGCGGGCAGCAGACTTGCTTCCCTTTTGAGCTAGTAAATCACCAACAAAAATAGTGGAGCTTTCTTTCTGATCAGGGGTTGACGCTAAAGTTGCAGCCTCGGTTGCAAATGTTTCTGCCTTTTCCATATTTCCGTTCTTCGCATATATCTTAGCCATATTAATTGCCAACCCGTAGTCTGGACTGTCTTTGTGGATAGCTTCGGCAACCTCCAACCAAAGCGGATCATCAATACAGCCATCAGCTGTCATGAATTGAAACATCTTTTTAGCTAACCCAAGATCTGACGGGTTTTTTCTAAACACCGGCTGCATGGTTGTCTTAACAAAATCACAGTTTACTGTCACAATCTTTGGAAGAATTTCATCAATAGAAGCTTTTGTTTTTTTAAGTTTATCTACATCCGCTTGTTTGTTCTCAATTTGTGCTTTTTTGATTTTAGCATCAATCACCTCGCTAAGTTTATCGTAGCGCTGCAACACTTGTTCATCGGTCATATTCTTTAACAAGGCATCGTTGATCTGAATCACCTGCATGTATGTCAATAAGTTATTATCCAATACATTGTTGCCACTGATTTCATAAACTTTATCGTATAAGGCCAATACCTCGGCAGTTTTGTCTTTGTTTTGAGCGTTATAGGTTGCTGCATAAATGGCTTTGCGATTCAATACGTTTTCCATATCACCACAATTGGCAATGCGCATATCGTACAACATCATTAGTGAATCAACCAAAACCTGTTTTTTTACAGGATCTTTTTCGGCTGCGGCCAAATTATTATAGATGTCTGTTCCGTTAATGTAAAGACCTGTATTGAGTTTAGGGGCATTGGTTAGCAACCATTGAAACCCTTTAACGGCACCACGATAATTATTTTGTTTTAGCGCGTCTGTATAAAGCGCGTTATTTTCTTCAGCTTTTTCTTTGTCTTCAGGCCAGGTTGTTCCCTTACACTGAGCGTAAGTTGTAGCCGAGGTTAGTATTACTAACATTAATCCAAGCAGCGATGATTTCATATTCATTTTCATTGTTCTGTTAATTTTATTCAAATCTCCTTCTAATAAACCATTGATCGTTAAAAGTCACACCAAAATAAACCTTAAAATAGTCTTCTTCAATGGTATTGTCTTGTAGATTTCCTCTTTTTCCAACCTTAACGGCAAAATCAAGACGCGATAATCTGCTTACAGGCAGAGCGAAACCAAAATTGATGCCAAAATCCTTAACTGGCATTCCGTTAATCAAATAAGGATATTTATCATAGCTAATGCCTGTTCGGTAAGTCATGCGCTTAATATAGCTGCCAAGCGATGTTGGGTCGGGTGTAAACTCCGTACCCACAGAAAGCCTCCAACCCGCAACGGCCTGCCCCGAAAAACCCCTATCATCACGAAATTGAGAATAATCGAGATAAGTATAGTCTATGCCCGTCATCCACTTTTCTCCTCGGCCAAATGAAATCCCTACGCCAAGCGCCTGAGGCAATGTGATTGACCCGGGCTGATTGTTTATAACGGTTGTGGAATCGAGAAGACCACTGCCAGATCTGCGCTCTATCTTGGCGGTATATTGCGTGTTTAGTTTTGCCCTTAAGTCATACACTAATCCAACATTTAGAAAGTAATTCTTTCTAAATACCGAATCTTTATGGTAGGATAGTCCAACTGTAAAATTAAAATCTTTCACAAACGTACGCTCATTCACTGTTGGAAAATAAATGTTAGGTTGAACTACGGTAGCGAGTGAGTTGGTGTATTCATTAATAATGGAACCAAATAAATAGGTAGCTTTCAACCCAATGGAGAAGTCTTCATTAAGCACTACTCCGTTCGACCAAAAAAGTTGATTGATACCACCGCTGCCTGTTTCGGTAACGTTAACGCTATCTGCACTTCCGATAATTTCATCTATATAATTAAGTTTATAGTTCACAGATGAATAGGGCGATAGTCCAAATGAGGAGGACCACTTGTTTCGTACGATTGGTAACCCCATAATCAGGTAGTTCAGATTCCCGTTAAAATTTTTCTCTGAATTTCCATTCCCTTTTACGGTTCTACTTTCGCCAATAAATCCCGCCTCAAAAACAGTTACGCGATTGAACACAAGAAGTGCCGGGTTTTGATTGTTGAGATAATAGTATTGGGGATTGCTTATTCCAAGCCCCGCCATACCTTGATTATGGGCAAGCGCGTTGCCATAATAATCGCCAATTCCTGCATACGAAAATGGGGACTTGGCCACTTGGCTGAAGGCATCTGAAAAACACAGCACAAGAATGCCAGTCAGGTAGGGAAAAATCTTCTTATAATTCGACATGATAGAGCAAAATCCTGTTTAATCCGTTAAAAACGAGATCAGGGGCTACAAATATGGGGTGTTTGAGCCTGTTTTCAAAAAACGAATGATCTCCACCACATAAAATCACTCGAATGTCGGGATACATTAATTTGTATTGATCTATAATTCCATTCACCTCAGCAATTACTCCATTTAGTACACCACTCTGCATGCAGGTTTCGGTGCTATCACCTATCAGGTTTGCTTCGGGAATAGATTTCACTAACGGGAGTTTTGATGTAAACGTATGCATCGCTTCAAATCTCATGGCAATGCCCGGGGAGATTCCACCACCCCGGTAATTTTCATCCCGATCCAAAAATTCATAATTGATGCAGGTGCCCGCATCGATTACCAAACAATCTTGTTTTGGAAATTGATGCTGTGCGCCACAGGCAGCTGCAATTCGATCTACACCTAAGGTTTGAGGAGTTGAATAAGCCAGTTTAATTGGAAGTTGTAGGTCAGCAGTCAATATTATTCTTTTTCCTGAACAAGTTGACCAACTAAGAATTTCTATTGCATTGTAGTTGACAGAACTCACCAAGATGTTTTCAAAGAAATTTTCTGTCAGGAATTTTTTTAATTCCTGGGGTTGGGTAAAGAATTCTTTTTGGATTAATAAATCTCCGACAAAAATTCCAACTTTAAAACGCGTATTGCCTGAGTCTATAACCAGATTCATAAATCAATTAAAATCAAAAATAAGCAAAGAAGATTCATGCTGATTTTAAAATACCTTTGGGGCACTAATAAACAGGTAAGATGAAACACCTTCTCGAAAAGTTTGAAACAAAAAGACCGGAAATTGTTTTTGAATGGAAAGATAGTGAAACAGAGGCTGAGGGCTGGGTTGTAATCAATTCGCTGCGTGGTGGAGCTGCGGGAGGTGGCACAAGAATGCGTGCTGGTTTAGATAAAAGAGAAGTAGAATCTTTGGCCAAAACAATGGAGGTAAAATTTACCGTGTCGGGTCCGCCCATTGGGGGTGCAAAATCCGGTATTAATTTCGATCCGAACGATCCTCGAAAAGAGGGTGTGCTACAACGTTGGTATGCTGCCGTTATGCCATTGCTCAAATATTATTACGGCACAGGGGGAGATTTGAATGTAGATGAAATTCATGAAGTGATTCCGATTACCGAAGATGCTGGTATTTGGCATCCGCAGGAAGGCGTGTTTACAGGACACTACAAGCCAACTGAACCCCAGAAAGTAAATCGTATTGGGCAATTGCGGCAGGGTGTTATTAAACTTATTGAAGACGAAATTTATACTCCCTCGCTTCAAAAGAAATATACTATTGCGGATATGTGTACTGGCTACGGGGTAGCAGAAGCAGTGCGTCATTATTATAATTTGTGGGGCGGAAAGTTGGCGGGTAAACGTGCGGTAGTGCAGGGCTGGGGCAATGTAGGTGCTGCTTCCGGATTTTATCTTTCGCAAATGGGGGTGAAGATTGTTGGTATTTTAACCCGCGAAGGAGGTGTGATTAATCAGGCAGGGTATTCGCAATCTGAAATAAATAATCTGGTGATAAATAGAGAGGGTAATCGGTTAATAACTGGTGAACTTTTGTCATTCGAAATTGTGAATCAAAAAATTTGGGATTTAGAGTTCGAAGTGTTTATTCCTGCAGCTGCTTCGCGCCTTATTACCAAAGATCAAATCGATCGCATGATCGGCTCGGGTGTGGAAGTATTTTCATGTGGAGCAAATGTTCCGTTTGCTGATAAAGAAATTTTCTTTGGAGCAACCGCTTTATATGCCGATGAAAAAGTATCGGTAATTCCCGACTTTATTGCCAACTGCGGCATGGCGCGGGTGTTTGCTTATTTTATGGAGAAAGAAATAAGCATGACTGATGAATCAATCTTTAATGACATTTCATACACCATTTACAAGGCACTTGAAAAAACAAATTCAATTAATTCGGCTAAAACTAATTTGGCTCAGACATCTTTTGAGATAGCGCTAAAACAATTAGTTAATTGATTAATGGTGTACAGCTAAATGTGGTTGAATTAATAAATAAATGATTGCGCCAGCAAAATAGCCCAGCATAGCGAGTAATGAAATCTTCTTGATATACCAGATAAAATCAATTTTTTCCATACCCATTACGGCAACTCCGGCTGCCGAACCGATGATAAGGATACTACCACCAGTGCCTGCGCAATAAGCAAGGTATTCCCAAATCAAATGATCCTGTGGATAAATATTCATATCGTACATACCCATGCTGGCTGCAACCAAAGGAACGTTATCAACAATGGATGATAGAATTCCGATTAATGTAATGATGATTCGTTGATCACCAAATGTTGTATCTAACCATGCAGCGAAGTGGCGAAGGATATCCATAGATTGTAAAGCACCAACCGCTAACAGGATTCCAAGGAAAAACAACACACTGGGCACATCTATTCGGGTAAGTGCTCCGGCAGCCGTATATGGCCGTTTGTCAGCTTCATCCATATCAGGGTTAATTAATTCAGAAACAACCCAGAGAACGCCTAGTGCGAGCAACATGCCTAAGTACGGAGGTAAGTGTGTTACTGTCTTAAATACAGGTACAGAAACTAATCCGCCTACACCCATAATCAGCATGGTTAATGAACCCTTTATTTCAGTGCTCCCATGTCCGTGACCTCCATGTCCATGATCTTTGCTTTTCTCATGACTACCTGCGTGGCCCAACTCGCCTTTAAGCGTAAACTGCAAATAGATAAGAGGCACTACCATACAAACAAGGCTTGGCAAGAAAAGCGTTAGCATAATGTTTCCTGAAGAAATTTGTCCTCCAATCCAAAGCATGGTAGTAGTAACGTCACCAATAGGCGACCATGCACCACCGGCATTGGCTGAAACCACAATCATACCTGCAAAGAACAAACGCATTTGTTTGTTTGGAACAAGCTTGCGTATTAGAGAAATCATGACAATAGAAGTTGTCAGGTTGTCGAGTATGGCTGAAAGGATAAAAGTGATAGTACAGATAATCCATAAAAGTTTTTTAGGATTTTTTGTGTTGATTCGGTCTGTAATAATTCGAAAACCTTGGTACGCATCGACCAATTCAACAATGGTCATCGCGCCCATCAGGAAGAAAAGAATCTGAGAGACTTGGCCGAGGTGTTCAAGAAGCGAAGCGGAAACAAATTCTACAAAAATTTCATGAGTGGTAAGACTCACAAAACGCTCCCCCAGCTCTATTTTTAGAATACTCAAAAAGGATTGGTATGATTCACCTTCAAGCAGAGAACTGGATGGTTCTGACAGAGCAAAGAGCGTCCAACAGATTACTCCTGTTAATAATGCCGATGCTGTTTTATTTATTTTAATTGGATGCTCAAGAGCAATGGCTAAATAGCCAAGAACAAAGACGATGATTACAATTGCTACCATAGATCAACAGTTAGGTCTATGGTAAATATAGTAGAAAAAATATTCTCTCTTTATTAAAATTCTTTTACGCCCCAATTACCGGATAAGCGGTTAGATTTCTTTGTAAAAAAGAAGCATTTTATAAATGAAAGATTCCTTCATTAAGAAGATTCAAGGCTTTGTCTTTTTGCGTTGTATCTACCAATATAGAAATATTGTTTTGGCTTCCACCATACGAAACCATCCGAATAGGTAACGTATTCAGCGATTGAAATACGTCCTTTAATACACCTTCTTTTTCTGAAAGTTTATTGCCCACAATACAAATGATACTTTGATTGGCATCCACGCCAATGGTTCCAAAAGCTTTCAATTCATCTAGTATGGCAGCAAGATTGCTATTATCATCAATTGTTACTGAAACAGCAATTTCAGAAGTCGAGATCATATCAATAGATGTTTTGTAGCGCTCGAACACTTCAAACACTTTGCGTAAGAAGCCATGAGCCAACAACATTCGTGAAGACTTAATGTTGATTGCGGTAATACCATCTTTTGCAGCCACCGCTTTAAAAATTCCTCGACTACCCTTATCGCTTATTATAGTCCCAGGTGCTTTTTCATCCATGGTGTTTTTTAAGCGAACCGGCACACTATACTTCTGCGCAGGCACAATGGTGGATGGATGCAAAATCTTTGCTCCAAAATAAGCAAGCTCTGAAGCTTCATCGAACGTAAGTTCTGCTATGGGCAGAGTCTTTTTTACAATGCGAGGATCATTGTTATGCATGCCATCAATATCCGTCCAAATTTGAATCTCTTCAGCACGAATGGCTGCACCAATAAGCGAAGCTGTATAATCACTGCCCCCTCGTTTTAAATTGTCTATTTCGTTACGATGGTTGCGACAGATATAACCTTGTGTAACCACAATGTCCACGGAGGTCATGGTTTCAAGAATAGGCTTTAAGCGTTCGCTGATTTTTTCAAGTTCAGGTTCGTGGTTTTCGTCAATCGACATAAAGTGAAGTGCAGGGAGCAATCGTGACGACACTTTCTTTTCTTGCAGATGATGGTAAAATAATTCTGTCGAGATTAATTCTCCTTGTGCTAGTAGTTCGCGATAACTGCGGTCATCAAACTTGCCAGCAGCCAATAATCTGAACAGACTGAAGTAGCGACTTACAATCTCCTGGCCGATTGCTTTGTAGGCTTCACTTTCATAAAGTTCTTTGATGAATTGTTGATAATGTTTTTCAAGATCGACTAGCCCCTGCTCAACGGCAGTGTTTTGCTGGGCCATTAGGTGCTCACCAATTCGCACTAAGGCATTGGTAGTACCGCTAAGTGCGGACAACACAACAATCTTTTTACCAGGCATGCTTAACACGAGGTTAGCAATCTTCTTCATGCGATCTGGCTTGCCTACGGAGGTACCTCCAAACTTTACAACTAACATACTTTTAAATTATGGGTGGCAAAGATAAACTGATCTTTAGTATAATGTAAAGGCAGTAATAAAGATTGGTGAAAAGATTTTACTGATAGATGTCCCTTCTATGGGCTATTCTTCGTATGTCAACGATTTCGATTAAATCATCAAATAGTATAAATTATTCGATAGTCTCCAACGCGGATTCTCCAAAGACTTTCACTCTCGCCTTTGAGTTTTTTACAGCCTTCTGGCCGGGAATTAATTGAAAGCGATTTTATTTTTGGGAATATTTTTTTGACCTCTTTGGCTGGTAATTTCTTAGTTCTTTCCCGGCAATTTTACTGATTGTGACAAAGTATATCTTCACAACTTTCCTTCCTTTTTGAGCTGTTTCTCAAGTTCAGCCAGGGGAATTTTCTCATCATGTTTACGTGCTTCTGCCACTAACACATCCATTAAATCTTCAAGTTCTTCATCGGAATATTTAGCAACTTTTTTTCAGATTTATTTGTGCATATCTGGTTTTGGTTGACTTGTCTATTACAAACTCAATATTTTTCATATCACGGAATTTATACAACTAAGATAACCATTTTTGCAACACAGGTATAAAAAAGGCCTTCACCAGTCTGGTGAAGGCCTCATCACTATTAATCTTATAAAGTTATTTTACTTCTTCGTACTCAACATCGGTAGCATTACCGCCTGCTCCGCCAGTTTCACCGGCAGTCGATTGATTGCCTTCAGCACCTGGAGTTGGATTCTGTCCGGCTTGCGCACCGCCAGCATACATTTCTTGCGAAGCTAACTGCCAGGCAGCATTAAGGGCAGTCATAGCTCCATCAATGGCTGCTAAGTCTTGGCTCTTATGTGCTTCCTTAAGTTTTTCCAATGCACCATTAATGGCCGTTTTATTGCCTTCAGAAAGTTTCTCACCAAATTCCTTTAACTGTTTTTCAGTTTGGAATATAAGCGAATCAGCCTGATTGATTTTTTCAACCTTTTCTTTCTCTTTCTTATCACTATCGGCATTAGCCTGAGCCTCTTCCTTCATCCTCTTGATTTCAGCATCGGTCAAGCCGGAAGATGCTTCGATACGAATCTTCTGCTCTTTGCCAGTGCCTTTATCTTTTGCAGATACGTGCAGAATACCGTTAGCATCTATATCAAACGTTACTTCAACTTGCGGCACACCGCGCGGTGCTGGTGGAATTCCATCTAAATGGAACCGACCAATCGTGCGGTTGTATTGTGCCATCTCACGCTCTCCTTGAAGAACATGTATTTCTACAGATGGTTGACTGTCGGATGCTGTTGAGAATACTTCTGATTTCTTAGAAGGAATAGTAGTATTTGATTCAATCAACTTGGTAAACACACCCCCCATTGTTTCAATACCTAATGAAAGCGGAGTAACATCCAATAAAAGAACATCCTTCACTTCACCTGTAAGCACACCACCTTGAATGGCTGCACCAACCGCTACAACTTCATCTGGGTTAACGCCTTTGGATGGCTTCTTGCCAAAGAACTTTTCAACTTCTTCTTGGATGCGTGGTATACGCGTTGAGCCTCCAACCAAAATAACCTCGTCAATTTGAGAAACGGTGTAACCCGAATCGGCCATCGCTTTTTTGCAAGGGTCTAAGGTTCTCTTTATCAAGTCATCGCAAAGTTGTTCGAATTTTGCGCGACTTAACTTTTTTACTAAGTGCTCGGGCACGCCATCTACAGAAGTAATATAAGGCAAATTGATTTCAGTTTCATTACCGCTTGATAATTCAATCTTTGCTTTTTCGGATGCTTCTTTTAAGCGTTGGAGTGCCATTGGATCTTTGCGAAGATCAATGTTCTTATCAGCTTTAAATTCATCGGCCAACCAATTCATGATGCGCATGTCGAAATCATCACCCCCTAAGTGAACGTCACCATTGGTTGATTTTACTTCAAACACGCCATCACCTAATTCTAAAATCGAGACATCGAATGTACCGCCACCTAAGTCATAGACAGCAATTTTCATGTCTTTGTTTTTCTTATCTAAGCCATACGCTAATGCAGCTGCGGTTGGCTCATTGATGATACGTTTTACATCCAAGCCAGCAATCTGTCCGGCTTCTTTTGTAGCCTGACGTTCTGCATCATTAAAGTAGGCAGGCACCGTAATGATGGCTTCCGTTACGGTTGTTCCTAAATAATCTTCTGCCGTGCTCTTCATTTTTTGAAGAATCATTGCCGAAATTTCTTGAGCTGTGTAAAGACGGTCCCCTATACGCACACGCACGGTGTCGTTGTTTCCACTCTCTACTTCATACGAAACCATTTTCTTTTCACTACTGATTTCATTGAATTTTTTGCCCATGAATCGTTTGATGGATGAAACGGTATTTTTTGGATTGGTTATAGCCTGACGTTTAGCTGGGTCTCCCACTTTACGCTCGCCTTTTCCATTATCCAGAAAGCCAACAATACTTGGTGTAGTTCTGCGGCCTTCGCTATTCGCAATCACCACCGGCTCATTGCCTTCCATTACGGCCACGCATGAGTTTGTGGTTCCTAAGTCTATTCCAATAATTTTTCCCATGATATGTTCAGTTTTTTGATTTTAGATTTTTATCGCAAAACCTCATGAACAAGGGTTGTGCCAAGGGGGATTTTTATGGAAAAAGTGACAGAGTGGCAGAACGGGTGAGATATCCCTTAATGCGATGGCACAACTTATTGACTTATGTCATTGACTCCACTCGGTTGGCGTTCTATCCCACCGGTGCTTCCTAAGTTCCAACTCTAAAGCCTTCTCTAATTTTTTGCCATCGCTTGTAGCAATATTTGCCTCAACATGGCTCAGCTTGCGCATACCTGGAATGATGGTATGAACATCTTCATTGCACAAAATAAAACGCAGCGCCATCTCGGCCATAGTCATATTAGATGGAATAAAAGGCCTAAGTGCATTCGCATGATCCACACTTGAGTTTAAATTTTCTGGAACAAAATAGGTGTTGCGCCAATCGTCCTTCGGGAAAACAGTCTCTTTGTTAAGCATTCCCGTAAGGGTACCCTCATCAAATGGAACTCGGGCAATAATGCCAATATCTAGTTTACGACATAAGGGAAATAAATTGTCAACCGGGCTTTGATCGAAGATGTTGTAGATCACTTGCACAGTATCAATCAAACCTGTTTCAAGCGTGGTAAGAACATTGTCTGGTTCCCATCTGTTTACACTAATACCAAAGTGTTTTACTTTACCCGAGGTTTTAAGTTTTTCAACAGCTTCTTTCCACTCATCGTTGTGTGCCCAACTATCTTCCCACACAT
>Ga0163148_10001411_pt1 | contig 31184 bp, 25 predicted proteins | sample OliLakLV19MP7P2_FD_148606 | JGI IMG/M metagenome (GOLD analysis project Ga0163148, IMG submission 148606) | Freshwater microbial mat bacterial communities from Lake Vanda, McMurdo Dry Valleys, Antarctica- Oligotrophic Lake LV.19.MP7.P2 | ecosystem: Environmental > Aquatic > Freshwater > Lake >... | reverse complement strand
GGCCATGAGGTCCAGATAGTGTGCAATGTAACGCAAACGAAGACTATTGTGGAGATGAAATTATTCAAGGTAATTTCTGAGAAGCATGTGATGATGGAAATCAAAATAATAATGATGGCTGTAATAATAATTGCCAGTATAATTCAGCAGAATGCTGATGAGCAAATGGAAATACCTACTATGATGATAACCGACCTCCCCTCGGTGATGAGCTGGTAAGTACTGATCCAAACTTATGTCTTTCGGGACAAATACAGACATGATTTGTCTACAATGGAACAGGAATCTGATGGACATGGAACTGTATGCGGTCTTGAGGCTCTGTATGAGAAACATGTACCGCAAACGAGAACTTTTGTGGAGATGGAGAAGTAAATGGAAACACCATAAACCCTGAGACCTGTGATGATGGAAACAATATATCAAACGACTGATGTAGCGCAACGTGTGTAACAGAAACGCCATCATGCGGATCTGCAAATGGAGAGGTTTATTATGGTGTGTTTACGTGAACTAGTCTTGCGTCAGGGGATAATGACCTTTGTCTTTCTGGACAAGTAGTAGTTCCATGATCATTTACGTATCTTAATCCTACCTATACATGGCAGTGCGACTTTCCAAATGGAAGCAGTCCTATCGATTGTAGTGCACAAGATTCACGATGTGGTGATGCGGTTATAGGAACGTGAATAGGATATATCCAGCTTGGTAATGAACAATGTGATGATGGAATTGATAATGGAGTACCGTGTATTCCATGATATGGATGAACCTGTACGTACTGTTCGTTGAACTGTCAAGAGATTACGCTGACGTGATGATCTTGCGGAGATACTCTCTTTCAAGATCCTCCTGAACAATGCGACCCAACAAGTTCACAAACCACCTGTTCAAATGGATTGACGTGTATGAGTGATTGTAGCTGTGAAGATACAACGCTAGGGACATGTGGATGAGCAAATGGACAGACCTATTACGCTTTTGGTAATAATGGAGCAGCATTGAGTTCATGATCTACAGAACTTTGTCCTACCAATCAACTAGTAACACCAAATTCCTTTCTCTTTAGTGGAGGAGTGTTTTCATGGACATGTGATGGTCCTGGAGGCGCTCAGTGACCAAACTGTTTTGCGAGCGAATCTCGATGTGGTGATGGAGAGATAGGAACATGAATCAACTATACTCCTGGACAAGAACAATGTGATGAAAACGGAAACAATGGTGTCGCGTGTACGCCTTGATATGAGCAAAACTGTACGTACTGTACGACGTTGTGTGTAGAAGAAGAAGTGGTTGGACCATACTGCGGAGACGGTATCACTCAAACAAGTGAGTGAGAAGCATGTGACGATGGAAACATCATCAATGGTGATGGGTGTAATCAAGATTGTCAGACAGAATTGCCTGGTGCATGCGGTGGTGCGTATAGCGGACAGTATCTGTATGATGCAAACAATTCTGGTGATTTGATTACGATCAATACGCCAAACCTTTGTGTTTGAGGAACACCAACAACGTTCTCTTATAATACAACGTTGCATTCATGGACATGGACCTGTCCATGAAACAATGGGTGAAATCCAGTAAGCTGTCAGGCACGAGAATTATTTTGTGGAAATGGTGACCTTGATGGAGGAGAAGAATGTGATGGACCAAACAATGCGTGTGTATCAGGAGAGAGTTGTAATCAAAACTCTTGTCAGTGTGTGGTAGAGGGTCAACCAGAGTGTTGATTCGTTATTGATCCATACATTACTTACGATCTCAATGGCGATAATATGGGTGAAGAAGTAACTGCTTCGACACCTACGCTTTGTCTCCAATGACAAGTCTTGGGACTAAATTATAGTCCGATAGCACATATGTGGTACTGGACGTGTGTCGATAATGGTGTACAACTATGATGATGTTACGAACCTGCAGAATGGTGTGGAAATGGATTGGTCGAGGATTTTCTCTGACTCAATAACCCTGAAGAGTGTGATGGAGGCAATTTTGATACAGATATAGAACACTGTGATGAAAATGAGTTATGTATCTCATGTACTTGTGTTCCTCAAGCTCCTGTCTGTGGAAATGGAATAGTAGAAGGAGATGAAGCATGTGATGATGGCAATAGTTCAAATAGCGATACCTGTACGAATCAATGCGAACCAACAGTATGTGGTGATGGTATAACGCAATCACCAAACGGTTCGTGACAAAATGAAGCATGTGATGATGGAAACCAAAACAATGATGATAGCTGTTCGAATACCTGTACCCTAAATCAACCAAGTCAATGTACCTATCTATCAGTTAACTATACGCCAGGTGATTTACCATGGATAGTTCCTTATAACTGTGTAGGAAATGGTAATCAGGTAAGTGTAGTTCTTTATAATAGCCAAGGAGTTGCTCTCCAAACGGGTACGACTGCACAAGGTGTCTTTGAGTTGACGAGTGTAGATACCTATCAGATTGTTTGTTCGTATGACGGAGTAACAAGTCCTGCATGTCAACAGACCATAGAAGTAGGATGATATTGTGAAGATTTGAGTGTAATCCCTCAGGGAACAGGACAGACGTATACGTTTGCTTGTGAAGGAGTAGGAAGTGACTTCGAACTCGTGATTACTGATGATCAGGGTAATATAGTAACGTCCGTATCGTCATGAGCAAGTTTTCAATATACCTACACGTTTGCGCAACCGTGAACCTATACGGCAATTTGTTATGTAGATGGACAGACAGGACGATCATGTCCAGACTCGACTGGTCCTACAGTTCCACCAACAGGTTGACCGACGGTGTGATGACCCACAGTAACCACCGTGCCGACATCAACAGCTGGACCAACCACCTCTTGACCGACGGTAACTACTGTTTCTCCAACACATGAATGAGGCGGCACGCATACCAACCCAACATCCCCAACAACTGTGGTGTTACAAGGAAGTAGCTCACACTGAACTACGCATGCATGATGAGCATGATCTCTAGATCATACAAATCAGAATGCTGCATGACCTCTACCTGTTAAGTGAATAGAAACGGTAAAACCAACTATCATAACACGTGATCTCTTCAAAACGCAAGGTCTTCTAGCACATCAAAATAATACTTTTGTGCTACCAGGAAAACCATGAACATCGACCACCACCACTGTATGAACAGTGCCAACCACCACCGAATGAACTTGAAGCGGAGGAGGTAGTGTAGTTTGAAGTGGGTGTTTCAATCCTTGTAAAGAGGTTGTAGTAATTACTGTGCCTGCTGTCTGTGGAAATGGAATAGTAGAAACAGGTGAGCAATGTGATGATGGAAACCAAAACAATGATGATAGCTGTTCGAATACCTGTACCCTAAATCAACCAAGTCAATGTACCTATCTTTCGATAAACTATACCCCAGGAAACTTACCATGGACTGTTCCGTATAATTGTGTAGGAAATGGGAATCAAGTGAGCGTGGTACTTTATAATGGGCAATGAGTGCCTATACAGACCAGTAATACAGCGCAAGGCGTCTTTCAGTTAACCAGTGTAGATACCTATCAGATTGTATGTTCTTACGACGGGGTGACGAGCCCTGCATGTCAACAAACAGTAAATGTAGGTGGATTCTGTGAGGATCTAAGTGTGAGCGCTCAGTGAACAGGAAATACGTATACGTTTGCTTGTGATGGGGTAGGTAGTGACTTCCAACTAGTCATCACTGATGCGCAATGAAATATAGTGACTACTGCTTCGTCATGATCGAGTTTTCAGTATACATACACCTTTGCGCAACCATGAGCCTATACGGCTATTTGTTATGTAGACGGACAGAAAGGATGGTCTTGTCCAGATACAAATGGACCGACATCAGGATGACCTACAGTGACTACAATTGTTCCAACAAATTGATGAACAAAAACAGTAACTACTTCTCCTTCAGGAGGTTGATGATGAAATGGACATATAGGGATGAATGGGTGAATGAACTGATCATCCATGAACAATACAGCTGTTCCCATAAAATGATTCACGACACAAAATACGCTAACAGTAAAACCAGGATGAGGTAGTCTTACTAGTCCTGTACCATCACCACGCGGTCCAACGACAGATGGTTTTGTTCCATGAGGTACTGTTCCAGGAAATGGATGTTTCAATCCTTGTGAAGAAGTAATTATCATTACGGTGCCTTCTGTCTGTGGAAATGGTATTGTAGAAACAGGAGAACAATGTGATGATGGTAATAGCCAAAATGGCGATGGCTGTGAAAATAATTGTACTCAGACGATGTGATGATCTGGTCATGGTGATGTAGATTGTTTTGGTCGAAGTATGCATTTTGCTCATCCATTGCTCAGTGATGCGATTATCGAATTATATGACAGTACAAATACTATTCTTCTCGGACAATGATTTGCTCCAGAAACAAATAATCCAACCACTACGGTGACAGGAACATGGTTAGTAGTGCCACAAGCTTGATCTCAGATAAATCGACAGATACAGTATATGTGAGGGATAAAGACACTCACAAGTATCATGCCGCTGGATTGTGCATCTTGCGGAAACGGTGCTTTGGATCCATGAGAGGAGTGTGATGGTGCCGCATGAGCATGTTCGAATTGACTCGTATGTAATACAGCAGTTTGTCTGTGTGTTTCACCGCCAGATAATGGAGTTTGCGGAACAATAAATGGAGATATAATCTATGATCTAGATGATAACGGAGATGCCTTGAATGCAACTTCTCCATGATTATGTTTATTTGGAACAGTAAGTTGATTTACCTACAATACTGTTACTAGTACTCGAACATGGCAGTGTGTCTGACAAAGCGGACCAAGTAGTGCAGTAACCTGTTCAGCGCAAGAGTTGTATTGTGGTAACGGAACAGTAGATCAAAATAGTTTGGAAGCATGTGATGATGGAAATACAGTAAATGGAGATGGATGTAGCTCTATCTGTCAAATAGAGACCACGCAATGTGTAGACCCAATTACTCATTTCACGGTTAACTATCCAGTAGCACCAGGAGTTAATCTATTGAATAATACCATACTAACACTTACCTGAACGGTAGGAGGAAACGTGAGTTCGGTAGTAGTAATCGTCTGATCTCAGATGTATCCTGCTGTAGTGATTAATTGAACATGGTCAGTAACGGTTAGTCTTCCTATATGAGTCAGTAATATTCGAGTAAAAGCGATGCATAACAGTGGAGATTTGGCGTGTAATGCCGTATTAGATCTTGTTTTTGATGTTCAGTTGCCGTATTGTGGAAATGGTGTCGTAGATCCAGGAGAACAATGTGATGATGGAAACGCAAACGATAGTGACTATTGTCGTAGTGATTGTACGCTTTCTGAGCAAAGTAGTTGTCATGATCTCTCTATTACGACAACAACGCAAAATGCTCCGACATATATTTGATACACCTGTCTAGGTTCATGAACAAATGTGAGCGTGCAGTTATTTTCAAGTACAGGTGTGCTTCTTACGTGATCTACCAATGCTCAGGGAAGTTTCTTTGTAGACCAGCCTGATACATACTCAGTCATCTGTAGTTACGATGGAGAAACGAGTACATGGTGTAAAGAAACGATTTCTATTTGATGATATTGTGAAGATCTCACGAGCGTCGTTCTTACATGACAAACGTATGAGTTTACTTGTTCTTGAATCGGAGATAACTATCTGTTAGTTATTACAAACGATCAGCAACAAATCGTGAGTACTGCTTCGGCATCATGAGACTTTACCTATACGTATACGTTTACCTGATCATGAATCTATACAGCAACATGTTTCGTGGATGGAATGAGTAATACGACGTGTTCTGATACACCTGTTACTGGTTTTACAACACAGTCGTTACAAACTGCTCTAACCTCATCATTACCGGTAATTGTTGTCAAGACTTCACCTACGACTAAAACTATCCATGTGCAGTCAGCTACCGATATTGACCAGTGAATAGTTTCACTTGCTCATCTGTCTACATTACTTCAACAACAAGCAGTAATTAAACAGATCAATAATCTCTTGGTTGCTCCACTGACGTTGCAATCTATATCGCTTACAAATACCCAACCTGTTGTTGTTCTCCAACCATTTTATGTAAAACTTAATCAAGTATCACAACTGATTGATAAACAAATAATAAGCAATTGTTACAACGCATGTCTGGAAACTATTGTTATTAAAAAACCTACATGTGATTTTACCACAACACCTGCTGTGACAGTGGTACAAACATCTGCACTGACCGTAACGGGCACATGTGTATACACCTGAATGCAATGAGTACAAAGCATAGATTGTGGAAATGGCCAGATAATTTCTGGGTCAGTGGGAGCCTGTACATATACAGGAAATGCCTCTCGGACCATGTGATGTTTCCTTGATGCACAAGCAGTAAGTGGCTGTAACCAACTCGTGAAGTTAACATCGTGATGAGGATGAGGATGATCGTCAATAACTTGTGGAGATGGAAAGCTTGATCCTGGAGAGCAATGTGATGATGGAAATGTATCGAACTGAGATTGATGTTCGAGCACCTGTATAAAAGAATGATGATGAACAAGTGGTGGATGAACACCGTCGTCGATAGTTTGTGGAAATGGGAAAATAGATCCTGGAGAAATCTGTGATGATGGTATCAAAAACGGTTTGAAGAGTATTTGTACCACGTCTTGTACCTTAAAGTGAATTACTCCAGTCGTAAAAGGAGACACTGTTCCTAAATGTGCATTTATCGATCCTCCATCGATCCAACTTGGTGAGATACTTCCGTTTTGGTGGGCTGTAGAAGATGATAAAGACATCACTTCGTCGGCATCTTGTGGTGCATCTGATGAAGGAAAGATTCCAGAAGAATCGCTTCGTTGTTACTTTACGGTAGAAGCTCCAGATGGAACAGCATACAAACTTAATGAATCATGTACGAGTAAAAAGCTTGCAACGGTGTGATGGTACGATGATCTTCAAAAAGATCTTGGATTTAACTTGTCAAAGAGCCGAGGAAAGAGTTATGTAGATACATCAACGCGATCTTCCAAGGTCTTTGGTGAATATATTATTACACTAGATAAGATTTCCTATGCGGTATGTACTGAAACTGTTCCTGCTTCAGCTACGTCATCAGCGAGCTATGCGATGGCATACAATCAATCCTATGCATGAAGAGTCTGTCAGTTCAATTTTGCTGTTACGACACCATATTTGATCCAAAAAGGAACGGCGTTATCAAGTCTTCCAGACGATATGCAGAAACTCAAGAGATTTCTCCGTATCGATGGACGTACAATTCTTGATATCAGTGACATAGTGCTTCTCGAAAAAACAAGTTCGACAGATGCGTTTGTTACGATGAGAAAGGCTGTCTATAAAGCTGCTGATAAAGCAGTACAAAAGATAGATGTCGTACATCCGTTGTGATGAATTGATGGTGGATTTAAGAAAGTGCCAAATCAAGAACTTTATGTCATAGATAATTGATTCACCATTCGCAACTATTGAGCGACAAGTTTATTTAATAGAGGTAAGCCAACGACCGTAATCGTGAGAGGTGCTGTTTCAGTAAAGATTGCGTGATCTTTACCGGGAAATCTTCTCCTTGTTGCTCCTGAAGGAACGGTGACCTTTGTCAATGAAGACTGTGATACAACAGATACGATAGAGGCGACTATTATCGCATCGAAAATTACTACGACACTTGCATGATGAGAGAAAGCAAACCGTTCTTTGACGAGTAAAGAATGGTGTGTTGATGGTAAACTTGTCGTTAAAGGGGTCTTGGTTAGTGAGCAATCATGATCTATCGAAGGAGTACGTACTCTGAGAAGATCTACCTTGAATAATTGGTTCGACGGAAAAAATTCAAAATCTGAACATATTTATGCATGAGCATCGTTGCGTATAGAGGCAAGACCATCAGTTTGGGCTTCTCAGCCACCATTAGCTGCAAATAGTAGTTTGTTCTTTAGAACGCAGTGATACGGAAGTGCAGACGACCTTCTTGCACCTCTTCCTCTTGATATATTGGGTGCATTATTGCCTCTCTTACAGTAAGATTTAGGAGGAGAAAGATAAAGTAGATTAGATTAGATTAGATGTATCTCATACCGAGATGCATCTTTTTTGTTTAGCATACCTAGTGCTTTTCCCTACCTGTTTTTTGCATTTCTTCGCTGTGTATGTATCATTAGAATGTATAGTAAATGCCATGAGTATTAAGAGATTGTGTTGAATGAAATTTACTACATAGGAAAAGTATTTTGAATTAAGAGTTATCAAAAGTCGTAAAATTCTTTTCTTATATTTCTCTCTTTACTTTACGTGGTTTATATGAAGAAGTTTCGAACTATCATTATGTGATGTGTAGCGATGAGTATGCTCAGTACTTCGCATGTTTTTGCTGTAGCACGATTTGGAACGACAGATCAGGTTATTACCAACGATCAAAATGATGTCGTGGGCGCTAAAATCATAGATAGTACCGATTCGCTCAGAGATGGAACTGAGCTCATTGCAGAAGGTATTGGTGATGCAGATAACAACGATAAAATATACTTCTCTAAGGTGACTTCTACAGAACAAAGTCGAAGTAAAACAGCTGATTATGTAAGAGCATTAGTAAACTATGCACTAGCGATTATCGGATTGGTTGCTTTGTTGTACATTGCTTACCATGGATTCTTGACGGTGACCGCAGCAGGAAACGACGAACAGTCAGGAAAATGAGTGGAAGGAATGAAATACTGAGCTATGGCATTGATTGGCATCGCTACTGCATGGTTTCTCCTGAGTCTTGTCTTTTGGTTGATCCAAAAAATTACCTAATAGGATACTCTATACCTTTATTTTACTCCCAGTATGCGAATAAAAAATATATGCTTCTCTTTGCTGTGAGCACTATGTATTGGCGCTTCTTTGTCTCTATGATCTGTTTTTGCATCAGCAATTGAAGATGCATGAGCGACATTTCCTCTGGGAGATGGATCAGCTGCAGCAAATGATTGAAGTGCAGTAGATTTTGGTCAACTAATCAAAGACGACGCTATCGATCCGACGACTTCTGCTTCAGAGCAAATCCAAGAAAAACTATGAATCAATTATGCGCAAGCAGAAAATCAGAGAGCTACCTACTATATACAACAACTTATCAACTGGTTTCTCGCTATTGTCGGTCTTGTTTCTTTGATCGTGCTCGTGTATGGGTTTTACAAGATGTTCACGTCCAACGACAATGCTGAGGCATTTGCAGATGCCCTCAAAATCGTTAAATGAGCGCTTATCGCTTTGGTAGTCATCTGAGTCAGTCGGTATGTTGTGAGTATTATTTTTGATCTCTTTTTTGCCGCCAAGCAAGATATTCAATAAAAAGAAATGGTTCTATTGTAAATTTACCTTATTTCGTCACCTTCTATGTTCTGATTTGCCTGAGAAAAAGATAAAGTCCAAAAAGGAAAACCAAATAATGTCTTCAACACAGAGACTATGCTTCCGATATCAGAAATTAGAGGAGATACGGTTATCTTGAAAGATGGTGGTCTAAGAGCAGTAGTTAAGCTTTCTGGAGTGAACCTTGACTTAAGAAACTATGATGAGCAGGAAGTGATCGCAGAACAATACAAAAGATTCTTGAATGGGTTAGATTTTCCTATTCAGATCATGGTGCGCAATACGTATCTCGAACTATCAGACTTTATCTCTTACGTCCAGAGCAATACAACAAAGATCAAGACGGGATCGTTACTTAGAGATCAAGCAGATGCGTATGTTGGCTTTTTGGATCAAATTAATGCAAAACAGTGATTAGTCTTTTTTAAAGAGTTCTATCTTATCATTCCTTACTATCCGATGGAAGATGATATTGCTGGTGTACGCAAACCTCGATGGACAAAGTTTCTAGCAGCATTGAATAGAGTCGATTCGCCAGAAAAAATCGTGAGTAGATATAGATCATTTCTAAAAAATAACCAACATCTCGATACGAGAGTAAATGTTTCTATGGAATGACTCAAGTGAGTAGGTATTTATGGAGAAAGGTTATGACTTTCTGACCTCATTGCTTTGCTTTTCAAGTGTTACAACCCAGATTCTCATAAAGACCAAGCAGAACGGGTAGCGTAAGAAATATTTATTACCGCAGTAGTATTATGCTCTATCTTGAGCCTTCGGTACGGTATAGGTAAACGTAGGGTATTTTTTGAAACTGTATGGTTGTTTTTTCTGTTTACGAGAAAATGTAGGAATCAAAGTATTGGGGAGTAGCGTTTTGTTCATAGTATCTACATCATATGATCTACCAGTAAGAAGTACGCTGAACAAACCTCAAATATTATTGAAATAATTTGTACCTGTTATAGCTCGGTTTACTATGAAGCATCTCTCTGAGAGCGAAAGAGGGGATTTCATTGACTTTATTTAATGATGATCAAATTCATCCATATGAGATAGACAGTAAAAAAATACCTACTCTACCAATTTATTCGCTTCCATGAGATAGCTCTCTATCTTTTGTGATTCTCTCAAGACGTCTTCGGCAGTTATGGTGCTTTCGGTACCTATTCTTTCAAGCACGTTTCCTGCTTTCAGCATTGCTGCAAGAGAAAATTTGATTGCTTGTTTATTTTCAAGTAACTTCGCGATGTTCAATACTTTGCGTGCTTCTGTCTGCTGTTGTTTGAGTTTTTCAGTAAGCTCGGGTAACGTGAGTCCTTGACTAGGAAGAACAACATTATCGTCTGGAGTCGGAGGCGTTTCTTGCGTTCCATCATCGATCGGTGTTCATGCATCTCACGGAGGAGTACTGTCGTCAGGGAGAATGGTGTCTCCTGTGTCGTCTGGAGTAGGTACATCTATTGTATCTCAGGTAGTTATTTGCGTATCATCGACCGGTTTTGTTCAGTTTATTTTGGGAAACATTACCTTCCATACGAGAATAAGCGCTCATACGATGACGATAAATAAGACAATACGAATGACGATATGAAAGGGGAACGACGACTTTTTGCTGGTATTTTTTGTCGTAGTTGTTGGAGAAGAAACCACTTCCGTATCTTGGGTGTTTATCTTTTCAAGATCAGTAGGTTCAGGGGATATGCTATCTAGATCTATGGTTCATTTGTCTGTTTCTTTTGACTCGTCATCTATAGTCAAATTATCGAGATTGAGCGAACCCTCTTCTGGATTTTCTTCTGGAATAGAGGTGTTTTCTGTGACGGTTGGCTCTGTGATGTAAGTATCTTGAGATTCTTCAGAAGATGATCAGGTCATAGGAGGTAGAGAGTCAAGAGATGGCATTTCTTCTCACGATACTGTGGTTCAAGATGTCGCCTCTGTCTGATCTTCATCACTCACCGAAGAAGAAGATGTTTCCGGTGGCTGACGAAACATACCGCCCTCGTCTGTTATCGATGCTTCGTTATCTGAAACAGCTTCATTAGTTGCTGATGAAAAAGTAGGGGTGCTGATATCTACCGATCAAAAAAGAGAACCACTTGGTGTTTCTTCTCCTATTTCATACGGTAGTTTGCTAGATACTTTCTCTTGTGTCTGTGTAGGGTCCTGAAAATGCATACGAGATGGTGTAGATTCCTCATCAGGAGATCAGATATCTAAGTTTATCGGCGTTTCTGCTGCTGCTGAAACTTGCAGCTCTGCGTCTTCTTTGTTAGGTAGTGATACTTGAGGAACAACTACTTCTTCTTCAAGAGGTGTCTCATTACTCTTCTCATCTTCAATGACGTCTTCAGTTGGTTCTATTCCGTCTAGCGATACTATCTCTGCTCCTATTTCAGGAGCCACGCTTTCCTTATCTTCTGGGAGAGTTATATCTATATCTGTTTCAGGAAAAATCTCATCTGCAGGTAAGTTGATGTCGATACTATCGATACCATCAAGTGATATATCTCAAGTATCAGAATCGATGTTTTCTTTAGTAGGGAGCAAAATTTCTACTTCATGAGATTTCTCTTCAGTAGGTGCTGGGGTATCTTTTTCTTCAGGCAACTCTTCTTGTGCCTCTGGCAACACAACTACTGTTGATGTATCTGGTTGTTTACTTGTCTCTTCTTTCTCTGAAAATGCCTCTGATACAGGTTTATCTGCCTTGCTTTCCTTTGCTTCAAAAAGAATGATTTCTCAGAAATTTTCACCTCATCACATACCTGCTTTTATTGCTTCTATCTGATCGTTTAGTTGTTGCGCATTTTCAATGATCCATACATCGTATGGTTCGTTATGTATATCTTTCAGGGTAGGATGTTCTTTCATCGTCAGGGTGACCATGTAGATATCACGTCCGTTCTTAACATACATAGATCACTTTGTTCTTTTTCTCGGATCATCGACAAGTCCTTTAGGTTTGTTGTCTTGCATGTAGACCAGTTTGTGATCTCCTTGTGCATGAGGTGCCAATGCATACAATCCATGAAGTTTACGAAGATCTGTTCCGTCTGGACTGATGAGAGAGTCTAATCACTCTTTTTTGGTTATCTTATGTGGTGGAGGAGATTTTTTGCGAGCAATATAGTCGTGAATATTATCTATTCCAGGCAACATATGGGTGTCACTCTTGATATCCAAGTTTGGTTTTTTTGTTTCAGTGGGCTTACTTTTCTTATCTTCCTTTTTTGTTTTATCTTCCTTCTTGTCTGTATCTTTTGTGTGCTTTTGAGTTGTTAGTTTATGAGTTGTTGGTTTATCGGTATGCACTGTGCTTTTTGCTGGAGGAGTACTTGTTGAAGGAGGAGTTCATACCGTTCATGAAGTTGCTGGTTTTCTTGGTTTTCTTTTCCTTTTTCTCTTTTTTGGTGCATCTCATGTATCTCAACCTGAAGTAGGTTGTGTTGTGTCTTCGGAAGATGTTGTTGTTCCATCGTCCTTTTTTTTGTCATCATTTGCTGGAGTAGTCATGGGCAATGAAAAATACAAAGAATTGTTCCAATTATATAGAAATAACTCGTTTATGTCAAATATCATTCCAAAAAAACGCAAGACGAGAAGAGATAGTATTTTTTTTGAAAAACGCTACAGTAGCAAGTAGATTTGTTTCTTTTTTTCGTCTTATGCATACCTTTTATCAGTCGCCGTTGTGGCGTACGATCAATGAATCGATTTATATGAAACCCGTTTTTGAGATTTCTTTGTGAGGAACGACGTATCGAGGAACGACGAAACAGATGCGTCTTGCGGGGCAAGAAGTTCGTCGATCTCTGCTTCATGGAATTCATTTTTCTTCACTCGAACAGTTTGATGACCGTTTCCAACAAGATGTATTGGCATACAAGAGAGATCATAAGACGTGACGTGACTTGTTTTTGCAGCTAGGGATAGATATGCCTGTTGCTTCTTATATCACGAAACGTACTGCTTCCCATGTCGACGAAGCTCAGCAAAAAATGGCATTTATTGATCGTGATCTACTCACCTGGTACGATCTACGCCCTACCTGTAGAGAACATATGCCGCATGCGACTATCGTTCTGGATACAAAAGGAACGATCGAGGACCGAAAAAAAGAGTGTTCAGATAGCGGAAAACGTATGGTAAATAAAGGACAAAAAGCTGGACTCACGTTTTCTCTGCTTGCTGACGAAAAGGAGCGACGTACGTTTTGGCGTATGCGATATACTATGTCATATGATAAGTGATTTGCGGTAATCTTAGAAGATCATTTTGTTGCTCTGATGGTTCTATTGACCTCCACAAGCGCGTGATGGTTATTTGTTGCAAAGAAGGATGGCGAGATCGTGAGTGGAAGTCTTTGTCTTAGTCATGAAAAACAATTGATATATCTTTACTGAGCTACTGATAGAGCATACGGAAATATATGAGCCCATTATCGGCTCACGTTACATATTCGTGGACGAGCTCGTGACCATCATTTTACTAGTTTTGATCTCCTTGGTATAGCGCCTCCTGGTTCTGATGAAATGCATCATCTTGCAGGAGTGACAAGATTTAAGCAAAGCTTTTGATGAACAACGATTGTGTATGCAGGAAGTTATGATTTGATTTGTTCCTCATGGTGATATCGCGCCTTCAAAGTGTGGAGAAATATGAAAGATGGGTAACCAGAAACTGTTTTTGTAAATTTCTCTTGATTTTAAGAAGAAGATTGCTACATTGGCACAACGTGTTGCGAGCATGATGTAGTTGGTGTAGCATGGCAGAATTCAGCTCTGCCTGTACGGGTTCAAGTCCCGTTGCTCGCTAGGTTTCTTGTTAAGGTAATGTTTTACTTCTCCGATTCTAATGAAAGGAGTCTTGCTTTGATTGTTTATCATTGCTCTCGGAGGTGCGATAATTTACTGGCATAGAGATCTGTATAAAATGTTTGGAGAAGTAGAGTGGGCACAAAAAGCTTTTGGTGATAGTCTTATTCTCTATCCGCTTATTTGAGTTGTACTTATTGTGATTGGAATCTTATTCATGTTTGGTTTATGAATGAGTCCATGAAGTATTGATGTTCGTCTTGGTGGATAAAAATGATGTGTATTAGATGGGTAGGTGGCAGAGCGGTCAATTGCAAGGGACTGTAAATCCCTCGACGAAAGTCTACGAAGGTTCAAATCCTTCCCTGCCCAAAGTCTTTTTCATAAAATCTCTTGAGATTTTTATTGAAATTGGTATACGTACGCTTCTTACTTACTTGTAGGAGAAATTCTAGTTAAGTTAGTTGGGGTCATAGCTTAGTTGGTAGAGCGCCTCGTTTGCACCGAGGAGGTCAGGAGTTCGACTCTCCTTGACTCCAAAATTCTTTTTTGAAACTGTCGATATATGCCCACTAAGGTTGGTGTGTGGAGGTTTTATCTCATATTATCCAATTTTTGGTATGCGATAAAACAAACACGTCAGTGTTTGTTTATTTGTTGTTATGCTCCTGTAGCTCAATCGGATAGAGCAACAGCCTTCTAAGCTGTAGGTTGATGGTTCGAGTCCATCCGGGGGCACCACGCCCTCATCGTCTAGTGGTCCAGGACACTGCCCTCTCACGGCGGAGATCGCGGGTTCGAAACCCGCTGGGGGTAATTACAGATTTCGTGTTATAGGTTTGATGTTGACATTACAAGCGACATTAGTATAACCATCTGGTATTAGCATGAAAGAAACTTCTTACATGGTTTAATGTGGTTAGTACTCTTTTGTGTCAGAAAAGTTTTGAAAAGGCTTTTAATAACTTACTTTTATGCAAAAACAATCATCTTATCAAAGAAAGTGAGTCGCGAGAGTATTTAAGAATGGAGATATTAAAGCATTTAAGATATTGGTTATCGCTGAAGATGGAGAGCAGCTCGGAATAATGCCTAGAGCAAAAGCGCTAGAACTTGCTGAAGAGCAAGGATTTGATCTCGTGCAAATGAGTTACGATCCTCAGGAACAACTATGTACAGCAAAGTTAGTAGATTATGGAAAATATATGTATGATAAGAAGAAAACAGAACAAGAGAAAAAGAAGAAAAATAAATCAAAAGAGCAAAAAGAACTAAAGTTTGGATATACGATTTGAGATAATGATCTTGAGATGAAGATGAGAAAAGCGACAGAGTTTCTGAAAGAATGACATACGGTTAGAATAAGTGTTGTCTTGAGATGAAGAGAGAAGGTATATAAACAGCTTGCACTTGAAAAATTGCAGCACGTCGAACAAGTACTAGATCCTGTTTCGAAATCGCAGTGAGTTAAGGAAGAACAAAATTGATATTCATTATTTTTATTCCCAAAAAAACACTAATACCATGCAAAAAACACACAAAGCAGTCGCAAAAAGATTTAAAGTGACGGGGACGGGTAAGCTTAAGCATAGTAAAACATGTAGAAGTCACTTGTTGACCAATAAATGACGTGCAACGCATAGAAATAGATTTGGAAAATTGCTTGCAGAGGTAGAAGTAAAGAGAATGAAAACAATGTTACCACATAGTGCTTAGTTTGTTTCTATTTATTTGTTTAGTATCTTCGTATGACAAGAGTATCACATTGATTAGCAAGACACAAAAGACATAAAAAGTTTATCGATCAAGCTTCTTGATTTAGACTTGGAAGAGGTAATGTATATAAGCAGGTAAGATCTGCCTTGTTTAAACAAGGAGAACATGCGTATAGAGGAAGAAAGTTGAAAAAAAGACAATTTAGATCTTTATGGATTGAGAGAATCAATGCTGCAGCAAGAATGCATGGATTGAGTTACTCAGCATTTATAGGAGGATTGCATGCACAGAAAATAGCGTTGGATAGAAAATTGCTTTCTGAATTGGCGATTACTCATCCATATGTATTTACCATAATATGTAAAAAAGTAACTAAATAGTGTTTAGTTGTTTAGGATTCCGTGTTTGTTGGATTATGCTATTATTTTGTGCCGGGATGGCGGAACTGGTAGACGCAGCGGACTTAAAATCCGCCAGAAGAAATTCTGTGCCGGTTCAATTCCGGCTCTCGGCAAGAGAAAAACTTAAGAGTGTATTTATCTATTTCATCTTATCGTATGTGATTTACTGTTACCAAGGATGCAAATCTTACTACCAATGAAAGATTGATTGCTTTTTATAAAAAAGAGCTTACTGCGTCTCATATTATAGATACTGCAAAAAAGCAGAAGCATTACAAAACCAAGTGGTATAGAAAAATGGTAGAACAGAGATTTCCTAGTGCAAGAAGATATGTGAGAATGAAAGCTATTATTTCTTCAGCTTACAGAAAGAGAAAATATACTATCGGTACGCTTGCTCAACTAGGTATGAGAATATAGCTTTGTGAAAAATAATTAGTGATTAGTTTAGAAAAAAATAGTAGTGCGTTTCTTATTTCTTGTTTCTTACTCATGTATGCAATTATAGCTTTGTGATGACACCAACGACTAATTCAGGAAAACCAAGAGATTTTGGTAGACCGCCTGGATGGTGAAGAAGGATCTTCGTTTGATATTTCTGATGTTCTTGCAACATTTAGTGATACTGAAGATTCTGTAGTGGTGTGAACTCCTTACGTAAATAGCGCAAAGGTGACCTTGAAGATTCTTACCCATCAGAAGGGAGAAAAGATGCATATCGTAAAAATACAGAATAAGAAGAGATATCGTAGAAAAATAGGTTTCAGAGCACAACAGACAATTTTACTTATTGAAAAAATTACCTCATAATGAGTACAGAAGATGCTATAGAGTTAGATGGAATAGTGCTTGAAGTCCTCGTATGAGGGATGTATAGAGTACGTTTACAAGATATGGATCTTGAGATAACTGCGTATGCAGCAGGAAAGATGAAGAAATTTAATATCAAAATAATACCAGGAGATATTGTAACCGTTCAATTGAATGAGTATGAGCCCACCAAATGACGTATTGTGTTTAGAAAAATAAATAAGGATACGTAACAGTGTATATATACTTCCCATTTTACTTGTTTTATGTGCATATGAAAGTCAGATCTTCAGTAAAAAAAATGTGTAATAACTGCAAGTTAATTAAAAGAAAATGACGCTTGCGTATTATTTGCATCAATGGTAATCATAAGCAAAGACAAGGTTAAGAAATTACACCTTAAAAGCTTCTTTATATTTTTGTTTTGATAGTATGTTTAGAATTCAGTGACATGTGCTCGCAGATAAAAAACCAATCCGAATTGCCATTACCGCTGTGTATGGTATTGGTCGTAGTAAAGCAAAAAAAATACTTGAAGAACTGAATATTCAGTATGATATAAAAGTTGCTGCGCTTACTGATGAAGATGAAAAAGCGATTAATGAAAAATTAAAGACAATGATCTTAGAAAATGATCTAAGAAGACAGATTGGTAATGATATCAAAAGACTGAAAGAAATTAAATGTTATAGAGGAATCAGACATAATATGTGATTACCTGTAAGAGGACAGCAGACAAGAAGACATGCAAAAACAGCAAAAAAACTTCTAGGTAGAGCAAGAGTTAGACCAGTTTTGAAAAAGTAATTCTAGTAAAAAAATATCATCTTAATAGCTTAATTAATTCTCTTATTTCTTAATTCTTATCTCATGGCAAAACCAGCTGGAAAAAATGTAGCAAAAAAGAAAAAGTCTATCAAACTTCCTTTCGGTACATTGTATGTGACAACATCGTCTAACAATACTATTGTAACACTTACTGATATGCAGGGAAACAAAATATCAGGAGGAGGAACATGAATGGCTTGATTTAAAGGTGCTAAAGAAAGTACCCCCTATGCTGCTGAAATATTGGCGCACAATATTATTAAAGAAGCAAAGGAGCAATTTGGTATGAAGCAAGTTCGTTTGATAATGAGATGAGTCGGTCTCGGAAGAGATGGTGTGTTTAAGTGAATAAATAATGTGGGTGGTATTGATATCGTTTCAATAAAAGAAGACACAGGTATTCAGTTTGGTGGGTGTCAAGGCATTAGACCAAAAAGAAACTAGTTTTTCAGTTATACGTCTATAAAAGCATATATATTACTTTATTCTTAATTTTAGTTTATGAGATATACGGGACCAAAATTTAAACTTTGTAGAAGAGAAGGAGTTAATCTTTTCTGACCTATGAAGTATGATGTAAGAAAAAGAAGAAAAATGCCTGGACAACATGGAGCAAATGCACCAAGATACTCTGAGTATGGAAAACTTCTTAGAAATAAGCAAATGCTCAAGAGAATATACCAACTTTCTGAAAAACAGTTTAAGCGTTTGGTTACGGAAACTGCTGCGAAATATGCAAAGAACCACAATATCGGTCATGATAAGGCAGTATTTCAGTTCTTGGAAAGAAGATTGGATACTATTGTTCTTAGAGCTGGACTTGCGCAAACGATCATGCAATCAAGACAGATGGTAGTTCACGGACATATTACGTTGAATACGAAAAAACATAATATCCCTTCATATGCAGTTAAAGAATGAGACGTTATTGAAGTAAAAGCACGTTTGAAAGAAAGTGCATTGTACCAGACATCACCATTGGCTAGTGGTCAAAACACCTTGCCATCATGGATCAAGGTAGATAAGAGCAAGTTTCGTATAGAAGTGGTAGCGTTGCCAAATAACGAAGAAGTAAGCTTGCCTGTAGATGTCTTGAAAGTAATTGAATTCTATGCTAGAGCATAAAACGATACTATGTTGATACCAGTAAAGAAAACAGAAAGATTTTTATCTTCATTCTCAGTCATGCTAGATATACAATCGTATATTTGATCTCCAAAAATTCTTGTAGAAGTCGTTGATGAGATAACTACCAAATTTGTCATTCAATTTTTGCCAAGAGGTTTTGGACATACGTTGGGAAATGCTTTAAGAAGAGCTATCTTGTGATACAGTATCTGAGGAGCTATTACCTGATTGAAAATTAAAGGAGTAATGCATGAATATCATGTCGTAGATGGAATAAAACAATCAATGCTCGAAGTGATGGCTAATTTCAAAAAACTCCGTTTCAAGACACAAGAAAGTACAGAAAAACTTCAACGGTTAACACATAGATGTACAGGTGTTGGGGTGATAAAGGCAAGTGAGTTGAAACTTCCTGCTGGAGTTACTCTCCTTACAGGTGACTTAGAACTTCTAGAAATATCTGAACCTGGCGTAGAACTTCTTATAGAATATAGACTGGAAAAGTGATATGGATACTATTCACTTGATTATCTTAGATCTCGTGATGATAAGGATCCTGAAAATGGTAGTGACGTAAACTTGTTACTTATCGATAATGATTTCAAGGCAGTTCGTTATGTAAAATATGAAGTAGAAGAAGTGATCGACGATTTCATCTGAGGAAGTAAAGATAAATTGATGATTGAAATACAGTCTGTGTCACCATTGTTGACTGGACAGGAAATTCTTTCATTTGGTGGTGAAGTGGTTTCATCGTATGCAAAACTCTTCATCTTTGAAGATGCATATATAGACAGCTCATTGATGGTAGATTACTATGATATCGTAGATGCTCCTGAAGTAACCACAGAGAAAGTTCATATAAAGACAATTCCTATAGATGCTCTTCCATTGAGCGAAAGAACAAGAAATGCACTTATCAAAAACGATATCTTGTATGTAGAAGATCTTGAGAAGAAAAGAAAATCAGAACTTCTTACCATGAAAGGTATCGGTAAAAAAGCTGTAGATGAAATAGAAGCGTCACTACAAAATACGAGTAAAAAGCTTTCTGGATAAATTACTTACCTCCCTAACTGATTATTTCATATCTATTCATATCCCATGAGACATAAAAATAACAGAGTAACAAAGCTTGCCCCTGGCGCTCAGAAGTACAGCTTGCTCATGAGAAATCTTCTTACGAGTTTCGTGACAAGCGGAAAGATGGTCACTACAGCAAAAAGAGGAAAAGCCCTCTGTGCTGAAGCTGATAGCTTTTTTGCTCGTTTGGTTCGTTGGTCAAATAATGCTGATCAAGCAGCTGGACAAAGAGTGGTTATCGCGACGTTGAAGCAAACATTGTTTACCGAAGAGGCGGGTAAGAAAGTGCTTAATGAGTTGTTGCCTGCTTGGGCTGCAGCAAATAAAGTATCTGGATTTGCTCAATGCTTGAAGATGGGACCGAGAAAGTGAGATGCAGCTGAGGAGATGTTAGTACGTCTTATAGCTTAACTTAACCGGTATATATACTATTTAATTATTTCTTTTTGATTCTATGAAAACGACTTTGCCAAAACATGAGCTGAAACATACAAATAAGGTATGGCATCTGATCGATGCATCTGGTATGACGCTAGGAAGATTGGCTACAGAAATTGCTATGAAACTTCAAGGTAAGCATAAACCATGGTATGTGGATATGCGGGATTGTGGTGACTATGTAGTAGTTATCAACGTAGAAAAGATCGTGGTCACAGGAAAGAAAATGACTGACAAGATGTACTATAAGCATAGTGGATATAAAGGTCATCTTACTGAACTTACCTACAACCAAATGGTCGCAAAGGATCCATGTAGCGTTCTAGAGTTAGCAGTAAAGGGAATGCTTCCCAAGAATAAAACAAGATTACATAGACTCAGAAGACTAAAACTACACGTCGGCGCTGAACATGCATATGCACATCAAATCAAGCAATCTGAACAACTTGAAGCAAAGTCTTTCAATGAATTTAATAAATAGTTTTTTTACCTTATTTGTACTATCGTATGGCAGCTGGGAAATATCTCTACGCAGTAGGAAGAAGAAAACTTGCGACAGCAGTAGTTAAACTCTATCCACAAGGATCTGGTCAGATCTTCATTAGAAAAGGAACAGATTTGGTCACGCTAGAGCAGTACTTTGGTGGACATGCATATCTTATCGAAAACACACTCTATCCTTTTACGGTTATCGGTGAAGGAGTTCAGAAGAAATTCGATGCTGAACTTGTTTTGAGATGAGGATGACTTATGGGACAAGCTGATGCTATCAGACTTGCATTCTCAAGAGCATTGATCAAATCGAAAGAAGAATGGAGACTTACCCTCAAGCCATATTGATTATTGAAAAGAGATCCACGTATCAAGGAAAGAAAAAAACCAGGTTTAAAGAAAGCGAGAAAAGCACCACAACGGTCAAAACGTTAACAGTATATTACTATCGGGGACTTACGTTGGATATATCAGAAGAGAATTCCCGAGTCAGTTTACTGTGAAGGTATTCTCTTCTTCGAAACAATTTTCTTAAAATTGTTTTACTGAAAAAAACCCTCCTTATGGAGGGTTTTTTCGTTGATAAAAAATGAGATATCAGTATAGAAGAGTATTTAAACACACTAACTCTATGAAAGATATTCTCTTATTTGGTATTCAATGAAGTGGAAAAGGAACGCAAGGTCAGCTCTTAGTAGATGCATTTCCTGGGCTTTTTTCATACTTTTCTTCTGGTGATGTGTTTCGTGCATTGACGAGCGCACCGAATGCAATCGGCGATTACTTGAAAAACCGCCTTGCGTCAGGCCAGCTTATTGATGACAAAGTTACCAATGCGTTGTTTGAACTGTATATGCATAGTGTCATAGATGAACAGAAAGCTATGTTGCTCGATGGGTATCCAAGAAGTGTTGCTCAGCTCGAAATGATGCTGGAGGTGTGTAAACAGTACGGAAGAGAAATGGTAGCTTTGCATTTCGAACTCGATGAGGCTACAGCGATCGAAAGAATGAAAGCAAGAGGTCGTAATGATGACACAGATGAGAGTATTTCAAAAAGAATCAAACAATACTATGCTATCACCGTCCCTATGCTAGAAGTACGAGAAAAAGCATATCCAGTGATTCGTATCGATGCTGCACAGTCAATCGAACAAATACACACTGAAGTAAAGAAGAGTCTCTGAGTAGCATAGTCTTTTTACCTTGATTGCTTCATATGACATTTGTCCTTCCTCCATGTTACTATAGAATTAGCGTAAAAGCAATCATACGTGATGAGGAAGGAAAATTTCTTTTGTGTAAGGAAGATGATGGGAGGCGAGATCTCCCTTGATGATGACTTGATCATGGTGAGTGAGTAGAGAGTTGCTTACGTAGAGAGTTGCTTGAGGAGATGTGATGAGAAGTTTCTGGAGTACCTACTCTCGTATGAGTGTTTACCTGTAAAGCACAACGTGCGATAGGAGAAACACAGTTGGCTAATATACTCATGGAAACTACGGTGACTCACTTGTCATTTACCCCTTCTCCTGAATGTGTCGAGATATGATTTTTTACCTATGAAGAAGCTCGTAAACTACCTCTTTTTGAAAATGTTTACGCGTATATAGATCGAGTAACATGAGTATAGAGGAAAAAATCTCTCAAGTAGTGTTTTGTTTTTGGTCTAGGATGCTTCAAAAAATAACTATTGCTATAGACGGTGGTGCAGGTACGGGGAAATGAACTACTGCAAAATGAGTCGCTTCTGCGCTATGATATGCCTATGTCGACACCTGAGCTATGTATAGAGCTGCAACGATTCGACTAGATGATGAAGGACTTTTACGAGCATCAAATGAAGAGATTACAAAAAAAGTAGATACATTGCGTATTACTTTTTGAAGTGGAGATCAAGAGTGAAAAGTTTTTTTGTGAGAAAAAGATGTTACTATGCAGATAAGATCTCCTAAAACAAACGAGCATGTAGCTCGCATTTCAGCGCATATGTGTCTGAGAAAACATCTCAGAGCTCAGCAACGTGTCCTAACGAAACAGTGATGAGTGGTGATGGATGGAAGAGATATGTGATCTGTTGTCGTGCCCCATGCAGAGTTGAAAGTATTCCTTCATTGTTCGTTCGACGAGAGAGCAAGAAGAAGATGGTTAGATATGGAAGCAAAATGAGTCGAAATATCGCTTGAAATGATCAAGAAAAACCTCCAGGAGAGAGATGAGATAGATTATACAGGCACTACGCCTACCAGCAAAAAAGCTACTGATGCGAGAGAGTTGGATACCACAAACCTTACCATCGATGAACAGATAGTAATTGTTGTCTGACGAGCTAAGGAGATTTTGTCGAATAATGAAAAATAGAGAAAACCCTTGTTTGAGAATGGCTCTCTTGAAAGTGATTATTTACTTCGTTCAGAATGACGATCTATTTCGCTAGATAATACAATCTACTCTACGCCTACCAGATCGAAGTACGGGAAAAAGAGTCTTATGTGGTCGTAAAAGGCAACGACGGTTTTATCGGTGTCTCTTTTTATCATCTTGTCGGTAAGGATTTGTTCGAGATATCGAAGCTTGCCCACGACTTGTTCGCCCACTTCTTGAAATGCAGCTTTTTTGATATTCTTTTTACTGCTATTGAGTTCTCTAAAAGCAGTAAATAGTTTCTGGTCGTTTTCATAAAATCTTACAAAGAGTTGTGTTCATTTTGTCTTGTCGCTAGTTCCGCATTCTTGTATTGCTTGCGAGATGATTTGTTCTTTTTCAGATTCATTCAGTTCTGTCACTGAGGAAAGATCAGTAAGGTAGGGAATAGATCCGTGAGCAGCTATGTATTTAGTAATTATTGGATGCATAGGTAGGTTAGTAAAAAAATAAAAGACTCCCTCGTAGGACGAGGTGATGAGTGTATAATAGGTATCGTGAGGAGAAGAGGGTTATTCGTGACATCCACATCCGTTTCCGCAACATTCTTTTTCTCAGTTTTTTTGTTGTTCGAGCATAGTCTCTATTTGACTGATAAACTCTCCAGCGATTTCCGTGATGGTGGTTCGATCTCCAGTAATCTCGATGCGTTCGATAAGATCGTTTTGACGAATAGCATTAACGATCTCTAGGTCTGATTCGTCTTGTACACGACCGAAAACGGTATGTTTCCCATCCAGCCAAGACGTTTCTATATGGGTAATAAAGAACTGCGAACCATTGGTCCCCGGTCATGAATTTGCCATACTCAGTACTCCTGGTCCATCATGACGTAACTCATCATCGAACTCATCTCAGAACTGGTATCCTGGTCATCCTGTTCATGTTCACAAAGGACACCCTCCTTGAATCATAAACTCATCTATCACACGATGAAATGCAATATTATCATAAAATCAGTTCTTAGCGAGTGTAGCAAAATTCGCTACCGTATGAGGTGCTTGCTCTGCGTGGAGATCAAGGCGTATAGGTCATTTGGTCGTGTAAATAATAGCTTGCATGAAGAAAGAAAAGTAAAGTCTTTATTTTTCTAGTTTAAAAAGATTGTCTTCTATTTCAACTAGAAGTCTGTTTTTATCTTATGTGTTAGAGGAAGAGGTTTTTTTACCCAGCATGCAAAGTTTTTATTTGCTCTTTTCTATTTATCTGTACGATAAATGTCTGATCATCTATTACTTTTGAAATGAGTCATGGGATGCGAGCACTAGTCGTTGCGGTGAGTTCACTTGCTTTTGCTATCATATGGAGTTGATACAAGAGATATTGCACACAAAAATTTTTTCGCTCATCTTGTACATTGTCATGGTGGTTCATGAGTTTTTGTTCGATGATTTTTTGCGTATTCTCAGGGACTGACCAGAGTAATTTTTCTGCTGTCTGTAGGCGTTCTGCTTCATACAATGATGGTTCATATGCATGAACTGATCATCATATGCAAAACACCAGCATTCCTATCAGTACATACGATTTCATCCGTCAGAATTTCATACGTCAGGCAGAATAAAGAATATCTCAATTATACCTAGATAGTGAATGAAATGCAATTTTTAGCGTACGAAAAAATAGTAAGGCTAGATGAGACAGAGTTTTTTAAATTTTCTCTCTCTACGACTTCTTCCTCGTGCGCGTATGAAGATGTTTGTGAGTCTGTTGCTCTAGTTGGGTGATTTCTTCTAGAACAACGGGACGGTAGGATGTTTTGTGATGATAGTATCGATCTTTGGTAGATTGTATTTGATCGTTTGCTTCTTTGTAATGTCTGAGTTTCAACAAATGTTTCGTGAGGAGAAAACGTGACTCGATATCTTGTGGTGCGATGTCTACTGCTTTTTGGTAATATTTTAAAGCTATATGATCGAGATGAAGTGCTGCATAGGTATTGCCTAGTTTTGCCATATACGGAAAGTTTTTCCACGCGTTTTCATACAGATACAAGTAGTCCTCGAGAGCGATTTCGTATTGTTTCTTTCCAAATGATGCATCAGCTCTTCATAAACGAGCCACCGTAGAAGTAGTATACGTTTCTAATATTTTGTTGTATCGTTCTCGTGCTCTCGGTCGGAGTTTTCTTTGGAGTGCTATCTGTCCCAAGAGGAGAAGAGTTTTTTCATGGGTTGGTGTTTCTTTCAGTATCTTTTCGCCGAGTTTATTCGCTCCAGTAAAATTATCTTGAAGAAAAAGCTCATACATTTCTTTGTATTGTTTATCTGTGTCTGAAGCAAGAGAGGTTCGTCGTTTCATCCTATACGGAGATGATACTAAAACGGATAATGGTTTGAAGAAAGTCAGGACGTGTTTTTCTAGGATCGTTGAGATAGATCTCATGGCGATCTTTACGTAGGGTAAGGTTTTCTTTTTTTGCGTAGGCGAGAATCTTTTTTGTTGTTTCGATGATGTCTTTGTATGGACCGAGATGCACTATCTGCAAAGCATCATGTCCTCATCTTGTCTCACAGCTTATGGTAGGGAGGTTGTAATCAATCTCTTTGCGTGAGGCAATATGCATTGCTTCTTCGAGAAATGATGGAGAAATAGACATAGGTTGAAGCAGAAGTACATGTCGGGTATGCTCTTCTGGTGTTTTATCTAGATGCGATCGAATAGCCTGACTTGGAGGCATGATATAATCAGTAAATGATTTCTCTTGGAGACGTTTCAGTCTAAACTTGAGTGAATAGGCGATACCTTGAACAGATTGAATTACATTTCGAAATCAAGCCTCATCATTGCGGAGTCATGTTCCTATAGAACTAAGGTAGTGGAGTTTTGGTATGTTTACACGACTCACTTCCGTAGAAGAAACCTGAAATAGTTCAGGATATTGTTCGATAAAGTTGATTTTCTGACCTGGTTGTCTCGAATCAATCATAGGCAAAAAGTAATCAAAAGAATGATTTCAGTATAGGAAAAGTCCTCGACTCTGCAAGAGGAAAGAGGATGAGGGATGAAAGTGAATTATAAATTACCGTTCCAGTTCTTGTTGTGAGGAATTCTTTGTGGTAAGTTATTATTTTGAGGTCAATTTATACGAGACTTTCCCTAGTTGGGAATATCAACTTTGTTATATATGCCCATAGGGAGTTGCGCGTAAGGTGATTTTACAAAATCGAGGAGCATGTTGTCTATCTTGCGTTGGACAATCAGGGGATTACGATGACTATCTGCAGATCTAAACTCTGTTCTTGAGAGTATTGTTCACGCTTTATCGACTCAGAATTTCAGAGACATAGGACGATGTGACATTTGGAAATTATTCATATCACCTATCGTGTAGCCATCTATTTTGTCGTAAGGAAAGTAGTTTTTTCTGATATATTTCCAGTACTCTATTTGGGTAAATCTTGGATCATTTCCTCAGGATATTCACATGCCATGAGTGCTTCTCCATTCTACTACTTTTCAAAACTGTGCTCATCTTTGCCCCGTCCATTGCGCGTTTCGTCATGGGATAAGACGATGATGTACGGTGATATAATTGCATAACTGTGCATACAATCGAATTGTCGTAGACAAGGGATGATCTGAAACCTGAGAACTTACCGTGAGTTGTTGAGAGGTAGTTTGGGTATACTTCAAAATATCTGACGGCATTTTCTCCTGTATATCTAAGAGGTATCTTATTCGTTCTGGAGATGTTTTATCTAGTCCATAATCAGGATTGGTTCATTGCGTGAGAAGAAAATCATACATTTCTTGTGGTGAATGGTCTTGTATATACTCCATGACAGCAGGATGAATAGGATTGACAAAATCAGCTTCCAGCTCTTTTGCCGTAACTCGCGCAGGAGCTTCTCTGAGTCAAAACTTTTTGCAAATAGCGCCTTTTGCTTCTTTGATGATTTCTAACTGTGCACAAAGTTCTTCATGACTACGACATAGTCACGTATCTATCTCGATCATATGTGCTGACGATTCAAAGGTAGGGTGAAGCGTCGGATACTGTTCTGTCACGAACTCAAAAAGAACATGATTTGTTTTCTGTCCGTCAATATAACTTGCTGGTTTTCCATTTTTAAACAAAAAACGAGTTTCTACTTCGCTTCATCATATGAGATTAAGTATTTTTCGTAGATCACGAACGTTACGCATAGGGTATAGTTTCCTTGGCGTTTTTAGTAAAGGGGATGATGCTATCTGATCAAGTTTTGCATGGTATGCAGGATGTCTGTCGTGAATTTTTGTCATCTTTAAAAAAATCTTTACTAAAGAACAACACGTACTCTTTCTCTTCTCAGTATTTTCTAAGAAAAGTGAGTGAGGAGTGTTATTTTGGAAATAATAGCTTTGTCTAATTAGGAGATTTCACTTTGCATATACTATATACATAGGTGAAGTTACTTTGTTGTTGTTCGTCGACAGTTCGCCACTCCCCCCCAAGACAACGCCTTGCTTGACGGATGCATAGGTCTTCTCCATCACGGGGAACTCAGGTCACTTCGTCGTCCTTATAATAGGTAGAAACGCTTCTATGAGATATCTTTTCACCATTTGGAGAGGTACACTCTTTCCCCACTTGCTTGCAAGAAGCAAACGTATACGTTCATTGTAACGCTCAATACTGACAGGTTCTTTCTTGTGAAACTGAAACACATACTTCTGGATAGGTAACCTCACTCTTTTCATATGCCACGATATTATCGCCATGTATTAGCGGATATCATCCAAACGGATGAGGACATCTATGCGGTCATATTACTTCCATAGGTATGTTGGTTGCCTGTTCATTTGATTGTTCGTCTTTTTCTTCATTTTCTGTGGGTTGTGTATTCCTTGTCGGACCATCTGAGGAAGAATATGTAGGAGTGTATTGATCTTTGTCGAGGTAATCAGGGAGGTAGTCTCCATCACTATCATCATCAGTTCGGTTGCCGTTGTGGTTACGATCTTCTTGTTTGTTAGTCAGACCGTCTCCGTCTGGATCATCTTCAGGTCAACTCGGCGTGGTAGTCGAAGATGGATAAGGATCATAGACATTTGGCACGCCATCGTGATCATCATCCTTGCTTATAGGTCATTCGTCACGATCGCTTCATCCATCACTGTCACTATCAGTATCTAGGTGATTTGGTACTCCATCGTTATCAGTATCGATACAAAGAGCTGTCTGTCCACATTCTATTCAGTCAGAAAGTCAGTCGCCATCACTATCGAGTGTATCAGAGAAAAACGTATGCTTATCTAGATGGTCAAGAATTCAATCGTTATCGCGATCGTGCCCGACTGGTCAATTATTTCGTTCGATACGGGTGGGTATACCATCGTTATCATCATCACTATCGAGATAATCAGAAATCCCATCGTTATCAGTATCTGGATACATTCACGGCTTTTTTGGTTGCTTATTTTCACGCTGGGTAGGTATACCATCATTATCATCATCACTGTCGAGATAATTAGGAATCCCATCGTTATCAGTATCTTTATGTACTCATGGATTCTTTGGATTATGTAGTTCTTGAATAGTAGGAATGCCGTCGCCATCATCGTCGGTATCGAGGTGATTTGGGATCCCATCATTATCACTATCGGACGCAATGCAGTAAGTCGCTGAGGTTATGTATTCGTCACGAGTAGGGATTCCATCACCATCATCGTCGGCGTCACGATAGTTTGGTATACCGTCGTTATCAGTATCATACATCCATCGAGTTCGCTGAGATCGTAAGGTTCAAGGTATTGCTTTTTCTTCACTGTCTTCGATACCATCGTTATCGCTATCGGTATCTAGCATATCAGGAATCCCATCGCCATCACTATCAGGACAGTTTATGTTTCAAGGGCATTCTATATAATCGGGGATCCCATCACCATCACTATCTTTATGTCCGTAGATAAATTGAATAACGAAAAAAAATAGGCAGATAAGCAAAAAAAGTGCTCCCCGTTTGATTAAAAAACGAATATCTCGATGTGAGTACATATAATTCATTATGTAGTAGAAATATTTGACATAAGTACAATGATATGTATTTCTTCTTCTATTGAAAGGTTAAGATTGAAAATATGTAGGGCCCCAGTTAAAATGACAGTAGTGTCACCAAGTAGAAATGTCAGTAAACTAAGAGAGTGATTTACTCTCTATAATGATGCTACTATGAATAAAGTTGTTACTATTCAAAAAGTTAGTTATACCTGACTTTCAAATAAAGAGATTGCTGAGATATATGTAATTGATCAAAGAACGGTGAGTAGTACGTTGTCTATAATATGTAAGAAAATAAAAACATATATGAAAACTTTACATTTTATATAAAGAAATAAAAAAAGAGTCTATCTCAAATGAAGTATGTGTTATTGCATTTAGATACTTTATTGGTACGCTTTGTTAGTAAATAGTCACTAAAATATATATATATATACTGAGTAAACAATATTTATTGCTTGTGAGGAATGAATAAAAAAGGAACAATCTTTCTTTACCGAATAATGGGAATGATATCTATCATTTTTTTGTTCGTGCTTTTAAGATGACTAAACTTATTTGCTTCTATAGTTGATGGTGATACCGCGCCTGATAGTAATACTGACTTGTTATATATAAGTTGAAATATTCCTTGAAATAACGACTGATCATACGATCAGGTAGAAATGATGTACGATTCAATATGTGATACAAGTACCCAATATTGCGAACCTAGTCTTGCTGAGTAGTTTTGTTTTTTTTAATCATATGCTCTTGACTGCCTTACTTATTATTTCTTCTCTATGGATTGCGTTTGGTCTGTTTTTGTATGTAAGAGTTAATAAAATGAGTCGTAGTATAAAGAACAGAATTGATGGGTGCAAAATATTTATAGAACAACAGTCAGTATTTAAATATGTTCTTTTTCTTATTCGGATAAGTGTTTTATCATTGGTTATATTGATTGTTTTCTTTATCTATTAACCGTATATGCTCAAGGATATTATTGAAGTATTCCATAAAAATCATCCTTCTGACTATATTATAAGAAAGTCTGAGCTCATTTTGTATACGATTCTTTTTGTTTGATTATGTGCATTTATCTTACTTTTAGGTTTTCTTTTGTGGGCATCGAGTACATTTATAGACTGGCAAACAAAAAGCTTTTTTGGACAAGCTCTTTGATGAGCGATAGGTCTTATCCTTATCGTTGTGCAACTTTGTATTTGGGCATTTTTTATAGAAAGATTGGTGCACTATTTTTATACTTTTTGTATTATTGATACAGATAATGTTGTTGTTATAAATTTTACCTTATTTTTTAAAGAAAAAACTGAAATAGCAGAACTCTATAGAGTATTAACCATCCGCTCAAGTCAGACATGATTTTTTGAATTATTATTTAATGTTTGAGATATCTCACTACAAGTACAAAACGATAGAGTAATACGTATAGAAAATGTCTCAAGACCAAAACTTATTGTCACAAAACTTGAATCTCTCAAAGAGTATGCACTCGAAAATAGGATGTCATCAGACCATGAGGAAGCACTGATTACGTTAGAGGTGTGAGATAAAAGTATAAACGAAGAAGAAGTTACTAAAGAAGAAGTTGCTAAAGAAGAAGTTGCTAAAGAAGAAGTTGCTAAAGAAGAAGTTGCTAAAGAAGAAGTTGCTAAAGAAGAAGTTGCTAAAGAAGAAGT